>FUFK010042820.1_pt1 | contig 38804 bp, 22 predicted proteins | sample 1021851 | NCBI WGS metagenome assembly FUFK01 (sample SAMEA51879418, study PRJEB19060) | metagenome
CTATTCTGGCTAAGAATGGAAACGGCAAAGGTAAACCAGGATCTGGTGATGGTGGAGGAACTACTGAGCCACCAGTAGGTGATAATCTAGGAATTGTAAATATTCCTGTTGTGGTTCATGTTATTTACAGTAACTCTCAGCAGAATATTTCTGATGCTCAGATCAATTCTCAGATTGCTGTGTTGAATGATGACTTTAGAGCTACAAACAATGATGCAGGCAATGTACCTAGCGAATTTGCTGGTTTGGTTGCTGATTCAGAAATTACTTTTAGTCTAGCTGGTGTAAACAGATACAGTGATTCAAGATCTGAATGGGGAACAAGCGATGCTATGAAATATGCATACCCTCCAACCTCTCCTTCTAATACCTTAAACATCTGGATTTGTAACATTGGTGGTGGTATCCTTGGGTATGCACAATTCCCTGGTGGACCATCTGCAACTGATGGTGTAGTAATTTCTCCTCAGTACTTTGGAACAACTGGATATGTTTCAGCACCATTTAACAAAGGTAGAACAGCTACTCACGAAGTAGGACATTACCTAAACCTACGTCACATCTGGGGTGATGGAAGATGTAGACAGGATGATTTCGTAGCTGATACTCCTTCTTCTGATGGACCTAACTACAGCTGTCCTTCTTACCCTACTGTTAACTGTAGATCTACAGATATGACTATGAACTACATGGATTATACAAACGATGCATGTATGTATATGTTCTCTGAAGGCCAGAAAGCTCGTATGAGAACAGTTTTTGCTAGTGGAGGACCAAGAACCGGTTTCGTAAACTAAAACCATAATTATAACCACATAAAGCCACCTTTAAGGTGGCTTTTTTCGTTTACCAGCCTGCCATTCTTTTTTAAAATCGAAAATTGAGTATCTTAGTTGACCGACCAAAGAAATTACTCATGAACCGCTTCCTACGCCATATATGGCTATATTTTTTCATTTTATTTTTACAGCAGACCACCTTTGCTTACCAACAGGAACCAGAAGACAACAAATCTCAAGACCAGGAATTGCCAAGTAAAGCAACGGTCCTTAACGACTCAGCTGCTGTTGCTACTAATGATATTGGTGAGTATGCAGATGCCTACTACCAGACAGATCAATGGAATGACGGAATTGGCTTCCCTCCTAATACAATAAACCTTCAATCTCCCCAGGCCGCTTTAGAACATTTTATAGTACAGGCCAGAAACGATAATTACGAAGAAGCATTGTATGCAATGAATTTTAATTTGTTGCCAGATAATATATCTAAAGCAGATGCAGCGATACTTGCTGAAAAGCTACATTTTGTTCTTGAACAAAGAATTTCAATTGGGTGGGATGGTCTTCCTGATCGTCCCGATGGACAAATTGATGTGAGTACCTCAACAAACAAGGCTGTAGCTGGAAAACCCAGAAGAAGTCTATTATTTGGTACTACAACACTGGATGATCGTGATATAACTTTTAGAGTACAACGTGTAAAGTATAAAGATGAGCATCCTGTCTGGCTAATTTCATCACAAACTGTTGAAAATACCGAACCGCTTTACGCGGCTTACGGTCCAAGAAAACTGGATAGGATGATTCCTGAATGGATTAGTTTTGAGGTCTTGGGAATACCAATATGGAAGGTTGTAGGAACCCTGCTACTTATTTTAATCTGTTATTTAATAGCCAAAGGCATTAGCGCCATCATTAGAAAAGCATTTTCAGGTGTGGACCGCTACTGGATTCGGAATATTGCCTATAGATTAGCCTCACCAGCAGGAGCCGCTATAGGAATTTTAGCTTTCTATTTATTACTTAATAACCTGATTTCATTTACCGGATCTCTCGCTAAAGGTATTTACACTTTTATTCTAATTGTGCTTATATCAATTTTCACTTGGTTGATCATGCGAATCATTGATTATGTCATGGACTTTTTTGCTGTGGAAAAAGTAGGCGACGTGAGAACCGAGGAAGATAGCAAAGCGAAAAGCTTGATGACCTATATCTCTGTAGGTAGAAGAATATTTATTTTCATAATCGTAATTATTGGCGCCTCCGTAATTTTCTCTCAATTTCCATCTCTTGAGAAACTTGGAATATCTTTAATGGCTTCCGCAGGAATCGCCACGGTGGTAGTTGGTATTGCAGCTCAAAGTACGCTTGGTAATATTATCGCCGGGGTTCAAATTGCACTTACTCGTCCCGCNAAAATTGGTGATGCAGTCATTATTGAAGGTGAATATGGNTTTGTNGAAGACATCACATTTACTTATATGGTTGTTAATACCTTCAAATTAAGAAGATTGGTCATACCTCTTTCTGATGTTATTACTGAAAGTTTTGAGAATCTTTCTATGTCTAACCCACAGAATATTATGGAGATCGAATTATTTGTAGATCACCGGGTAGATGTTCAAAAAGTACGTGAAAAGTTTACAGAATTACTCAAAGCTTCAGATAACTGGGATGGTGATGAGGATAGATCGCCACTGGTTGAAGCTTCAGGCATGGATCATAATTACCTTAAATTGCGCTGCCTGGTAAGTGCAAAGGATTTTCCAACTGCATGGACGCTACATTGCGAGCTTAGAGAAAATATCGTGCGTTACATCAGTGAACTGGAAGATGGAATTTATTTAAAACGGGAGCGAGTTGTACTGGATGGAAAATATTCAGAAGATGAGAAAGAAGATAATAAATTAGATGAACAAGGCTAAAACGTTGTAGGTTAATCTTCTGTAAACCTAAAGCAACTATGCGTCCAAAATTTTAATTTTAGAATATCTAAATCTGAATCATGCTCGAATTTGAAAAAAACGGACTAGTTTACCTCGTTTCTGCTCTTATCATTTTAATGTTAAGTTTCGGTCTTGCATTTTATATCATCAGGAAGCTTGGTAAAAATCCAACGAATATACTTCCGGTTAATTTCGCTTATAAGATTCGGCTGCCATTATTAATTTTTCTGGCCTCCATAATTGCCAGAATTGCGATCATTAGTAAAATTTTCAGGTTTGAAGCAACCTATGAAATTGTTGGCCACCTTAGTACAGTGGGTATCATTCTAAGTGTTGCCTGGTTTCTGATCTTACTGTTCAGAGTAGTTAAAAAGAGAATGCTCAAGAAGTACGATATGGCTAGTGATGATAATCTCAAAGCCCGGAAGGTTTACACCCAGTATATGATCCTTGAAAATATTGTTATTTTCATTATTGTAATACTTGCCGTTGGAATTGCTTTGCTGAGCTTTGAAAGTATACGCTCTGTTGGAATTAGTGTATTGACCTCAGCAGGTATTGCTGGAATTATTATAGGTCTGGCTGCGCAAAAAGCAATTGCTACTCTACTTGCAGGCATACAGATCGCTATCACTCAGCCTATCCGTCTGGATGATGTAGTGATTGTTGAAGGTGAATGGGGTTGGATCGAAGAGATCAATCTTACTTATGTGGTGGTTCGGGTTTGGGATAAAAGACGACTCGTTGTTCCCACAACATATTTTATTGAAAAAACCTTCCAGAACTGGACAAGAAGTTCCGCAGATATACTGGGAACAGTTTTTATTTATGCAGATTATGGTCTGCCTTTAGAACCGCTTCGGGAAGAACTCACAAGACTATTAAATAATACTCCTCTCTGGGATGGTAATGTAAATGTACTTCAGGTTACAAATGCTTCGGAAAAGACTGTGGAGCTAAGAATACTGGTAAGTGCAAAAAATTCACCTACAGCCTGGGATCTTCGTGTACACCTAAGAGAGAAATTGCTTGATTTCATACAAAAAAATTACCCGGGACATCTTCCGAAGGCCCGGGTAAGTATAGAAAAGGATCAGGAATTAAATTAATCCTGAAATAAGGCATTTTCCGCAGAAATTCCTTTTGAGAAATTCGCAGCTGTTTCAATAAGTGCTAAATGTGAATAGGCCTGTGGGAAATTCCCGAGCAGGCGTTTGGTTTTAAAATCGATATCCTCACTAAATAAACCTAAATGGTTACTGTATGATAACAACTGGTCAAACATTTCCTTTGCTTTCTTCTTCTCTCCAATTTTATATAGACTATCAATTAGCCAGAAGGTACAGATCGTAAAGGATGAGGTTGGTTTCCCAAAATCATCATTATTCTTATATCTGTACATCAGTCCGTCTTCACAAAGCTCCCTTTCAGTAGCCTGAACAGTGCTCACAAATCGTGGATCATTTGCCTCTATAAAACCATAAGGTTGCATCAAAAGCGTAGATGCATCCAGATCTGCCGAACCATAGGATTGTGTATAAGCCTGTTTTTCCTCGTTCCATCCATTCTCATAGATATCCTGGTAAATTTCTTCTCTTAACGCGATCCATTTGGTATCGTTAATTCCCATTCTTAGGACCTCACCAATTTTTATAGCTCTATCCACAGCTACCCAACAAAGCAGTTTTGAAAATACAAAGTGTCTGTCCTCTGTACGAAGCTCCCAGATACCTTTATCTGGTTTCTTCCAGTTTTCTTCCACGATCATGACAATACCGCGAACCACGGTCCACAGCGCTTCAGAGTTTTCAAGTGAAGTTTCAAACATGAGAAATTGCTGGTAGATCACTTCCATCAAAATCCCGTAAATATCGTTCTGCTTTTGGATATAAGCGGCATTACCAGTACGAACCGGACTAGATCCTTCATAGCCTTTTAAATGACTTAAAATATGTTCGGTTAGTTCCTTTTCACCGTTGATCCCGTACATGATCTGGATCTTCTCATCCTTATGCGGAATAATATCTATAATAAACTGAAGGAAATCCTTGGCAGATTTAATATGCCCCAGACCTGCCATCACCTTGATCACCATGGAAGCATCACGAATCCAGCAAAAACGGTAATCCCAGTTTCGCTCCTCTCCTATAGTTTCCGGAAGACTTGTAGTCGCGGCGGCAAGTACAGCACCAGACTTTTTATAGCTCAATGCTTTAAGTACAAGCGCACTTCTCATGATCTCCTGCCCGTAATGCGTATATCTGGTTGTATTATCTGCCCAATTCATCCAGTAAACCTTTGTTCTCTGGAATTTCAAATAAGACCTGTCCAGGGTTTGTTCTACCAGTTTTTCATGATAGCCTACCAGGCAGTATGCATTTCCAGTAAGAGTGATCTCCTTTTGTTCCAGAATATCATTCAGGTTCAAACTTGAATATAGATAAGCAGAATCATATTTACCTTCTTTGGTAAAACTCTTTATATAATCACCCTTATTCTCGTTATAGGTTTTCTCCCTTGCAAAATCCAGTTTTGGATCATATTTGATCCTGAATTTTGGTTCGCCTTTCATTAACCTAAAGAATCTTATAACATCTGGCGGCGCATAATAAGAACCGTCTTCACGAGGATACCTGGGCATAAAATCTATTAACTGAAAGGCATCAGTTCCATTATCGAACACCGTACTTAAGATATTAGTTTCCCAAAGATATTCCTGGGTGATCTTATAATCGTCGCCGATAAGTATTTCAAAACTTCCTCCAATCTCATCATCAAGTATTTTCGCGAATACTGCCGAAGAGTTAAAATTTGGCATACAACACCAATCCANGGAGCCTGTTTTAGAGATTAAAGCTGCACTTTTACAATTACTAATTATTCCGTAGTCGAGATTATCCATATATCTTAAAAATCTTATAAATCAATGGCTGTCTTAAATGATTTTCGGAAATTTAATAAAAATCAATTTCGCGACCACGGCATTTATAATTAATTATGAGCAAAACAATCATTATTTCCAACCGCTTACCATTGCAAATTTCTATTTCTGAAGATCATCTCGAAGTAACACCTAGTGTGGGAGGACTCGCAACAGGCTTAAAATCATTTCATAAAGATGGAGACAGTATCTGGATAGGATGGCCAGGAATGACTGAAGAGGAAATTCCCGAAAATCTGAAGGATGAAGTTCAGCAGAAGGCCCGGGAAGAGAATTGTGTAGCCGTCCATCTAAATGCCAATGAGATCGACGGCTTTTATTATGGCTTTAGTAATCGTACCATCTGGCCTCTATTCCATTATTTTATGGAGTATACTGAATCTGACGATGATTACTGGCATACCTACAAGGAAGTAAATCAAAAGTATGCAGATGAAATATTGAAACATTATAAAGAAGGTGATGTCATCTGGGTTCATGATTATCAACTTTTACTGGTTCCTAATATGGTAAGAGAACAGGCACCAGATGCAATCATTGGATTCTTCAATCATATCCCATTCCCTTCTTATGAAGTTTTTAGAACGCTTCCATGGAGAGATGAAGTTTTACAGGGAATGCTCGGGGCTGATCTTATTGGTTTTCACACCTATGATTATGAAAGACATTTTTTAAGTTCGGTAAGTCGTATTCTGCGACACCAGGTAGATTTTAACCAGATCACCCTCCCAGACAGGATCATTAAAGTAGATTCTTTTCCTATGGGTATCGATTATAAAAAGTTTGAGCAGGCTGCACTTGATCATTACGAAAGCACTTCCGCAGACCAGTCTGAATTACAAAAAAGACTGGACCACCATTTAGAATCTACACCAGATGCCAAATTGATTCTTAGTATAGACAGACTGGATTATACTAAAGGTATTGCACACCGTATAAGAGCTTATGAATACTTCCTGGACAAGAACCCGGAGTATATTGAAAAAGTAAGGCTGGTGATGCTGGCTGTGCCTTCAAGATCCAATGTGCCACAGTATAGAAGGCTTAAACGTGAAATTGATGAATTGGTTGGACGCATCAATGGGAAATTTTCTACCGTGAGCTGGACACCTATCTGGTATTTCTATCGTTCCATGCCTTTTGAAAACCTGATCGACCTTTATACTACCTGTGAGATCGCCCTGCTAACACCAATTCGTGATGGAATGAATCTGGTAGCTAAGGAGTATATTGCAACGCGAACAGATCATACAGGAGTTCTGATCCTAAGTGAAATGGCCGGAGCTGCCCATGAAATGAACGAAGCGCTGATAATTAATCCTAATAATTTTGAGCAGGTGGCCGAAGCCTTAAAAACCGCGTTTGAAATGCCTAAGGAAGAGCAGATCGAAAGAAATAAAATGCTTCAGAAGCGATTAAGACGGTACAGTGTAGAAAAATGGGCAGGTGATTTTATGAAATCTCTTAGATCCACCAAAGAGAACAGAGAGTCCTTTCAATCCATTAAGATCAATTCTGAAATTTCACAGGAGATCATGACTAAATTTCAGCAAGCCAAAAGAAGGATTTTATTTATTGATTATGATGGAACATTAGTGAACTTTACAGACAAACCAGAGAACGCCCGCCCTGATGCCGATCTTAAAGAACTTATACGTGAACTTAATGCAGATGATAAAACCGATGTTATATTAATAAGCGGTAGAGATAAAGATACTTTAGGAACATGGTGGAAAGATGTACCGGTAGAACTAATTTCTGAACATGGAGTCTGGATGAGACAGATTGATGGAGAATGGGAACTTTCAGAGAATGTAAAAAGTGAATGGATGGATGCAGTTCGTCCAGTAATCGAAAATTTTGTGGATAGAACACCAGGTACATTCATAGAAGAAAAGAATTACTCTCTGGCATGGCACTACAGAAAGGCAGATCCAGAACTAGGAGAGATTCGTGCCAATGAATTGAGCAACACTTTAAAGGAGCTTATTTCCAATCGTGGACTAAGCGTTCTGGAAGGAAATAAAGTGTTGGAGATTAAGAGTAGCGGTGTGAATAAAGGAAAGGCCTCTACTAAAAAACTGGTAGGTAAGGATTACGATTTTATTTTCGCAATTGGTGACGATTGGACAGATGAGTATATGTTTGAAGATCTTCCGGAAGATAGCGTTACCGTTAAAGTAGGTATTAAGAAAACAAGTGCCAGATACTATGTGGAGGGTACTCCGAAAGTTCGAACCTTACTGGAAAAATTCAGAGCAAATAGTTGAACGATTTTAGGTGTTAAATAATTTGTGAATTCTATTTAAAGTTTAGATATACATTAACTAGCAGAAGATGGCCTAGGTTCAAATTCTCTTTAATTTAGCAGCTGAATTTAAATCGAACCAATTTAAAACCAAATTCTATGAAATCAGGAAAATTATTATTGGGACTAGTATCAGGAGCAGCTGCAGGAGCAGTACTTGGATTACTATACGCACCAAAAAAAGGAACAGAAACGAGAAAAACTATTGCTGATACCAGCAACGGTTATATCAAAGACGCTAACAAAGGAATCAACGATTTTACTGATTCTTTGAGCCACAAGATGGAAGCTCTTAAATCTAAGACTAAGGCAGGTTTTGCCAGCAATAAGTCTGAAGAAAAGATCAACCAGGCTAAAGCAGAAATGCACGAAATGCAAGCCTAATTTTATTGGATCATAAAGATCAACAAATTAAAGCTCCGGTAACACCGGGGCTTTCTTATTTTATAGAGTTAAATAACTTCCCTATTTTTAAAAGAAATTTCCATTTATGATGAAAACTACCTTTAAGACTGCTATCCTAATACTAGGATTATGCATCATATCCATTAATTCCAAAGCTCAGAACACAGATCAAAAAATCTACGAGATCATTCAGAATGTAAGTGCAGATCGTATCGAAAACGATATCCGTAAACTTGCGGGTTTCGGTACACGAAATACGTTTAGTGATACAGTATCTGAAACTCGTGGAATTGGGGCTGCCAGACGTTGGATAAAATCTGAATTTGACAAAATCTCTACAGATTGTAATGATTGTCTCGATGTGTTTTATCAAAAAGATTATGTGACTCCCAAAGACGGACAAAGAATTCCAAAGGAAGCATGGGTAGTTAACGTAGTTGCGATCCAGAAAGGAAGTAAGTACCCTAATCGTTATGTCATCATGAGCGGTGATATTGATTCAAGAAATGGCGATACCATGGATTTCACTACAGATGCTCCCGGAGCGAACGATAATGCCAGCGGAATGGCTGGAACCNTGGAAGCCGCGAGAGTCTTATCAAANTATGATTTTGAAAGTAGTATNATCTATGTAGGTTTATCTGGAGAAGAACAAGGTCTTTTTGGCGGGAAAGGTCTGGCAGAATNTGCAAAAAAAGAAGGCTGGGATATTATTGGTATTCTGAATAATGATATGATCGGAAATATTGAAGGTGTAGATGGAGTGATCGATAACCGCAGTTTCCGAATCTTTTCTGAACCAGTTCCACCTACCGAAACGGAGAATGAAAGNAGAATGAGAAGATTCTANGGTGGAGAAGTTGATGGAATTTCAAGACAGTTGGCAAGATATATACATTCAAATGTAGAGACATATATGCCAGAAATGAANCCAATGATGATCTACAGACTGGATAGATTTGGCCGTGGTGGGCACCACAGGCCNTTTAATGATCTTGGATTTGCTGGGGTTCGTATAATGGAAGCTCATGAGAACTATAANAGGCAACACCAGGATATTCGAACAGAGAATGGCATAGAATACGGCGATGTGGTCTCTGGCGTTAATTTTGACTATGCTAAGAAATTAACAGCGGTAAATGCTATCAACCTTGCCTCTCTGGCTTGGGCACCACCTGCACCTGAAAAAGTTGAAATTGGTGGAATTGTTGAACCNAATACAAAGTTGAGATGGGAAGCGGTTGATGCTGAGATCGCTGGTTACAAGATCTATTGGAGAGACACAACTTCACCGCAATGGCAATACTCCAGGTTCGTAGGTGATATCACAGATTTTACTTTAGAGGGAATTGTTATAGATAATTACCTGTTTGGAGTTGCTGCAGTAGGTAAGAATGGCCATGAAAGTCTGGTTGTTTTCCCAAGTGGCACTTTTAGATAGATTATAACCTAAGAACTATACGTGAAGAGCCGGGGCATTAGTCCTGGCTTTTTTTATGCGTTGTTTCTAATTAACAATACTTTACACAATACTTACATCTTTTTGGCACTGCTCTGTAGTACATTAGAATAACCAAAAAATCAACAATATGGCAGAAATAAAAATTAGAAAGAAAAAACCAGTTTGGCCGTGGATTCTCTTAGTGATTATCCTCGCAATTCTTGCGTTCTTATATTTCTACGGAAGTATGGCTGAAAACGATGATAANGAAATTGATGAGACTGATGATATNNCTTTGATATTTGAGAGNTCTAATGAAAACACAAACCTCCTGAGTTAAAATATTAGTTATGAGTACAAAAGAGAAACACCTGGTACATTTAAGCCAGCTAAAAGGATACAAAGTAGACAATCATGATCATGATATTCGTGGTTGGAAACTACTGGATCGAGATAAAAAGACAATAGGAAAAGTAGATAACCTCTTAGTGAATAAAGAATTGGGAAAAGTAGTCTATGTAGATGTTCAGGTAGAACAGGACATTATAGACAAAAACCACGACCCCTACTCCACTCAGCATCAAAGTGAGTTTAAGGAGTTTATCAACAAAGAAGGTGAAAATCATATCATNATTCCAATTGGACTAATNGATATCAACGCTACTGAAAAGTACGTATTTACAGATGGAATAGATTACCAGACTTTNGCCGAAACCAAGCGCTATAGATCCGGGACAGATATTAGCAGAAATTATGAGCANCATGTATTGGGATCCTACAATAGAGATAGAGATCATAACAATCATGATGAGTTACACAAGACCGAAAACACTGATCATAATCATTCTACTTTAGATGAATCTATAATGAATGAAAATCGCGATCACGGATATGATAAGCTTTCGGAAGAAGAAAGACGGGTTGAGAGAGAACNAGAAAATATGCNATATTCTTCAGAAGACCGTAAAGCTGCNNTGGATACAAGAATTGATACCGGCCGGGACGATCGCCAATTCTTAGATCGTAAGGCTGGTGAAGAGCTAAACACTTCGGAAAAAAGAATTTCGCAGGATGATTCCTATTCCGGGCGATCATTAAACGAATCTAGAAAACCTATAGATGATCACCATCGTTCTCAGGATTTTCACGATAAACATACAGGATTCAAACCNGAAAAGTCAATCGACGAAGATCAACAATGGCAGCATGATGACCGAAACTTAGATGATCCTGAAGATTTTTATAGTCGGAGGGAATTCAACAGAAGAAAATAATACAAAGGGACTTTTTAAAGTCCCTTTTTTTGATTTGTGTTTAAAAATCGATTAAGAGAAAATTGCTAACTTGAGATCATATTAAAAATTTGAACATTTTCATGAAATATTCCTACCTGTTAAAGCTTTTTGCTTTAATAATTACCGCCAATCTTACAGCACAGAACTTCGATCTTGAACTTTTTAAAAACAAAACTCCCCGAAATATTGGTCCAGCCGGGATGAGTGGACGTGTAACTTCCATAGATGTGGTTACCAGCGATCCAGATATTATGTATGCAGGGACAGCATCCGGTGGATTATGGAAATCTACCAGTGCGGGCATCAAATGGGAACCTATATTCGACAATGAAGTTACTGCTTCTATAGGAGCAGTTGCGGTGCAACAATCAAATCCATCGGTTATCTGGGTTGGAACTGGTGAAGGTAATCCCAGAAATAGCCTCAATGGTGGCTACGGAATTTATAAAAGTCTTGATGGAGGAAGAACCTGGAATAGTATGGGCCTGGAACAAACCCGTCATATTCACCGTGTTATCATACATCCCGATAATCCCAATATAGTTTATGTTGCGGCAATAGGTTCACCCTGGGGTGCGCACGAGGAAAGAGGAGTTTACAAAACTACCGATGGTGGTGAATCCTGGAACAAAATTCTGTATACCAATAATCTTTCTGGTGCTGCAGACCTGGTGATGGATCCAAATAATCCCAATAAACTGGTGGCTGCGATGTGGGAACATAAGAGGGATCCCTGGTTTTTTAAATCGGGTGGTGAAGGCTCAGGGCTTTACATAACCTTNGATGGTGGAAANACATGGAAAAAGAAAACAGAAAAGGACGGACTTCCCAAGGGAGAACTGGGTAGAATTGGACTTGCCATCGCAGCTTCCGATTCCAATATTATGTATGCTTTAGTTGAGTCGAAAAAGAATGCTCTCTACAAATCTGAAGATGGTGGGTTTAGCTGGAAAATGATAAACGATAAGGATGAAATCGGTAACCGGCCATTTTATTATTCAGATTTGTTTGTAGACCCTCAGAATGAGAATCGTTTGTATTCTGTTTTTACCTACGTAAACGTTTCTGAAGATGGCGGTAATAGTTTTAAAGAATTGATGCCGGCTTATGGCGTAGACAATGGTATACATCCAGATCATCATGCCTTCTGGATTCACCNGGAAGATGGAAGTTTTTTAATGGACGGGAATGATGGCGGACTCAATATTTCTAAAGATCGTGGAAAAAGCTGGAGATTTGTAGCCAATCTTCCTGTTGCACAGTTCTATCATATTGCTGTGGACAATGAATTTCCATACAATGTGTATGGTGGAATGCAGGACAATGGAAGCTGGAGAGGTCCCGCCTACGTGTGGAAAGCACAGGGAATTCGAAATTCTTACTGGCAGGAAATTAGCTTTGGTGATGGCTTTGATGTGCTTCCAGATCGAGATGACAGCAGGTATGGATGGAGTATGAGTCAGCAGGGATATGTTAGCAGATACGATCATGAAACCGGAAATAACTATTCGGTAAGACCTACACATCCAGATCCTGATGTGGAACTCCGATTTAACTGGAATTCAGCTATAAATATTGATCCGTTCAATAACAATACTATTTACTTCGGAAGTCAATTTGTTCACAAAAGCACAGATAANGGCTTAACCTGGGAGATTATTTCACCAGACCTAACTACCAATGATCCTGAAAAGCAGAAGCAAACTGAAAGTGGCGGACTTACCATGGATGCCACCGGAGCTGAAAACTTTACCACCATCCTGGTTATTGAGCCTTCTCCATTAGAAGAAGATATGTTATGGGTTGGGACAGATGATGGGAAAGTTCAATATACCCGCGATGGTGGCGCAAACTGGACNGACGTATCAGATAACTTACCAAAACTACCGGAAGGGAGCTGGATCGTACAAATTAAGGCTAGTAATAAGCGAAAAGGCGAAGCATTGCTAGTCGCAAATGATTACCGAAGATTCAATTATGAGCCTTACGCATATAGAACCAGAAATTATGGAAAAAGCTGGGAGCGAATTGTTGGCAACAAGGATACTGAGAGCTATGCCCTTAGCATTATAGAAGACCCGGTGGAAGAAAATCTATTGTTCCTGGGAACAGATGATGGACTGTATATTTCGCTTGATGCAGGTAAGAACTGGGAGAAATACACCCATGGTTTCCCCACAGTTTCAGTAAAGGATTTGGTGATACATCCACGTGAGCATGATCTGGTCATTGGAACCTTTGGGCGTGCAGCTTGGGTTCTNGACGATATCAGGNCATTTAGAAANCTTGCAGGCGAAAANACGATCCTGGAGAATAAACTAACCTTATTTGAACCACCTATAGCTTATCACAATGCCACACAGCAACCAACTGGAAGTAGATTTGGTGGTGATGCAGTCTATCAGGGTGAAAATCGCGAGCAGGGAGCACGAATCTCTTACTTTATAAAAATCGACNCTTCGGAAGAGNAAANTAAGGATGAGAAAGCGAATATATTAGAAGATAAAACTGCTGATGAAGAGGTAGATAAAAAAGCTAATGCCGATAGTATAAATCTGAAGATCTACGATGCAGACCGTTTGATAAGAACCTTGAAGCAGAAGGCTCCGGATAGCACTGGAATTTACACTATAAAATGGTATCTGGATGAAAAGGGAGCAGACAGGCCTTCAAGATCTATCAGAGAATCGAAAAGAGAACCAGGCGGTGTCGCTGTAAAGCCGGGCGATTACCGACTCGTGATGAGTTTCAACGGAGAAACTTCCGAAGAAATGATGGAGGTGAAATCAGATCCTCGTCTGGAGGTTTCAGAAAAGAGTATTTCAGAAGTATACGAAGCAGCCCAGAAGATCGAAAAATGGCAACAAACCGTCGCAGATGCAGTAGAACAATTAGTAAAGAGTAAGAACACAGCAGAAAATTTCGCCGAAGATCTTAAACAAAACCTGAAAGATACTTCAGAAAGGAAGTCNGCNNTAANGAGTGNAGANTCNATNANNAANANGCTGGAGGAACATATCGCGCTNTTTNTAGGNAAAGTTGATGATAGACAGGGTATAACAAGAAACAGAGAGAATACNGTGATGACCAGGCTTGGTACGGCATCCAGTTATGTANGATCCAGGCAGAATGGTATNACNAAAACTGAAGAAATTCTTATGGAGCANGCGCGGGAAGAACTTCAGGAAGCNTTAAACAAAACGAACNANTTCTATAGGGATGTATGGCCAGATTTTAAGGAAGAAATGAACCAAATAGAAATGNCGGCTTTTAAAGAAACCAAAATATTTGAAATAGAATAAGCAGATTAAGAGCTCTTCTCCGGAAGGGCTTTTTTTTCCAATGCACTCTAGATTATTCCGATCTTCTCAGAATGTTCTATGGCAAGCTTACTATCCCTGAAATAGCAGGTTTTTACATTCATACTTTCAATATTAGCCAGCACTTCCTGAATTTCTTTTTTTGGAGATTTAGAAGTCTGCCGTATATAGATCGCTCTAATATTTTTTGGAAATGTTTTGCAAATTCGTTCGTATAAATAAGGATCATGCTGAGAGTCATCACCTAAAAGGACATATTCCAGATGTGGATAAAATGATATAATATCTTTGATCTTAACAAACTTATGATCGTGATCTCCCCTACCCGTTTTAATGAAATCCATCAATCCGGTCTTTATCTGCTTTAATTTGATCACAGCTTTAGGAAGATCGTGCAAACGTGCGAATTCATCAATAAAATCGTATAGATTCCATTCACTGGATGACACATAAAAAAATGAATTAAACGAATTATCTTCTTCTCTACCCGCCCTGCTTANCTTATGATAATGATCCTTTACCTCTTCAAATATCTTACGATTGTTGATATTCTTAGACAGCATTACGTAGATCTTTTTAAAAAACTTACTGCTGTGTGAAACAAGGAAAGTATCATCGATATCTGAAATGATAGCAAGTTTGCCAGGATGCGGCTTTAGCAGCTCACCTTTTTCTATCATTCCAATATCGCCAGTGTTACAGGTAACTTCATACTCGTGCCATCCCGGCTCTATCTCAGAGTCATAGGGTACAGTAAATCTAAAATATCCATCATCCAGGGTTCTTGTGCTAACTTCCATATCCTGAAATTTTAAATGAACTTCATAGTTNGGTAACGGTTCAATACGAAATTTATGAAGTAAAGCATAANCGTGTTTAATTCCTTTCCTGTCTACACTATATTTATCTGGAGCCCAGGATTGGAACAGATGTCCAAAAACAACTAGTTCTTNTTCATTTACATAACCCCGATAAAGTTTAAGATCAAGCTTCAAAATTTGGCCTTTTTTTAAAATCACTCCGTTCCAAAATANTTAATTTTAGAGGTATATCAACCAATAACACATGAATTTTAACCAAGTTTTATTGATAGTGAACCCTATTTCCGGTGATTTGGATAAAAAGCAGATTATCCAACAGGCACGTGATTATGCAAAAACTCATCAAATCACTATACATCTTTTCGCTACTACTGGAAAAGAGGACGTTCATAAGATCCAGGATCGCTTGAAATCGCTAAAGATCGAAAGGATCATTGCAATAGGTGGGGATGGGACTATTAACCTGGTAGCCAAAGCGATAAAAAGCTATAGTATTCCCTTAGGCATTATTCCCGCAGGNTCTGCAAATGGATTAGCTACAAATTTTGGGATTCCCGAATCTCTTGAAGAACAGGTNAAAATAGCCTTTGGTGACACTATTTTTGAAATGGATCTACTAAAAATGAATGACGATATCTGTCTTCATCTCAGTGATTTTGGTGTAAATGCTGAACTTATTCAGAATTATGAAGATTCCAGATTTCGAGGGAAATTCGGGTATNTATTGCAATCACTTCCAACATTGATAAATAGTGAATATCCTTTTGATTTTGAAGTAGAAACCAANTTTAAAAAACGACAAACCAGCGGTGCACTNCTTGCCATAGCGAATGCAAATAAGTATGGTACTGGGGCTAATATCAATCCCACTGGAANGATGGACGATGGTAAGTTTGAGATCATTATTTATAAAAAACTAGATCTGGTAGAAATAGTTAAGACTGTACGTAATGAAACCGATATTAATTCTNATGTNGTGGAAACCTTTCAGGTAAAAGAAGCAAAGATCACCTGTAAAAAGCCTGTAGCCTTTCAGATCGATGGAGAATTCAAAGGAGAANGTTCTGAGGTGAAAATTTGTATTATGGATGACAAACTAAAGGTTGTGGTACCGGCAGATTTTAATTCNCAGGCTNCACAGGCATAAAGATCTCGGCTTTCCAGCTTAATGCTTCACCACCAGTTTTAGGATTGTTCCAGAAGATCTCCAGTGGTAAATTACTTGTCTTAAGGTCCCTGTTCTTAGCTTCAGAAAGCAATTCGTGCCATGCAAGATCTGAGCTTCTGTAATTCCCATTATAGATCGCTTTCAAAGATGTAGTAGCTGGAAATTGCTGAAATTCAATAAATGTATTGGGTCTTATATTCTGGGCAAGATTTACCGGGAAACAAAAATTGTAATCTATGGTCCCCGCCTCCTGATCCCAGGCTCGAATTTTTACAAAAGGGTATCCGGTCAGTTTTAACCGATGAGCTATCTGGAAGTCTTCGAGATAACCAATATCCCTGACCATCTGNATTGCCTTGTTCTCAACCTTAATATCTTCAGCAGGTTTGCAAATACAATCTAGTGCCGGGGAATAAACAATACTGTCTATAACCTGCACTTTATAAGCCGACTGCTTTATAAGAAGCTCCTTACCAAATTTGAGAAATGAATTTTCGAGGCTATCTATATATTCACTTTTAGAAAATGGATTCAATAAAGCCAGTCTGTTTTTAATTTTCTCACCCGATGCTACACTTAAAGAAATATTAGTAACGGTATCTTCTTGATTTTCAAGCTCCCAAAGAAGATCAAGTTCCCGCTCTCCAAATTGCAGGGTTTGTTTTAGTGCTTCATATCCGTCAGTTTGTTGATAGGAGATTGCCGGTTCACTATCAAAAATGCTATAACTTCCTATTTTTTTAAGTTCTTGCTGAACCATAGCAGGTGAATGATTTGCNCGAAATCTAAACTGGTAATCGTATTCTTTTATNAATAAAAACCAANCCANGCTAANGAGTAGAACACCCAGCAGGATAATAATAAACTTCTTCATCATGTTATTTGGAAGCTAATTCGGAATTTTCAGTAGATTTTGTCATTTGAAGATTATCGATGACATATTTTCCAAGATCCTGTCCCTGGGCCAAGCCAACTTCAATGGCAGCCCGGTAATGAATACCTCCGTATAATCTGCTGTTTGCCGCCTCTTGTGAAGCTTTATTGAATGATTCGAAGCTTCTAACCGGTAGTCCATAATCTACTTCAGTATCATCATCAAATGCAAAGTTATCACCAAAAATATCTGTCAAAGCCGTGGCTGCAGCCGCAGAAATTACAGAATGTCCACTTGTATATTCTGGAAATGGCGGTGTTTGCAGTACAGATGTCCAGTTCTCGTCTATATATTTATTGATAATCGTTTCAGGTCTAACAAGGTTGCTACGATACTTTTCATCCCAGCAACTAATAAAACCATCTGCGATAGCTATGGCAGTCTTAGAATACGCATAAACAGATTTACTGAAGTCAGCTTNATCCTTCTGGCAGGCAATTTTCACAATTCCCATCCAGTGACCTCCCGGAGTGATCTTTTTAGTAGCAAACATTAAGTGTCCTCTTAATATCGAAACATAAGGATTGCAGTCCCAGAACTTGGCGATCGCCATTTCTTCGCTGTTCTCCTCGTCTTTAGCGATTTTCTCTCTAATATTATAAACTTCCATGAGTTCTGTGTGAAATCTAGAGCCTTCTTCCATAGAAAATTCTGGTGGTGGTGCCGGTTTAAACTGATCAGCTTCTTTGATCACGAAAGGTCTGATTTTCATCCAGTGNGGTTCGATCCCATCCATATAAGAAGGAGGCGTTGGCTGCCATCTGCTTTCATCATCTGTAAGAATAGAAAATTTGGGCATGGTTCGCGTTTCAGAATAATTATCCTGTTTCAACCAATCCTTTATATGAGCGGCTACCCTTTTCCCGTAAGCTTCGGAAACTTTAAAGGATCTTTCATTCGTATTTTTCCACTTGGTAAATAAACTATCACTTTTGATAGTCACTTTATCTTCTGAAAATACCAGGCTGGTTGCTATGTCGTAAAATGCTACAATTGCAGCAACTTCAGGGTTTGTGAGATCAGATTCTGGAGCCGGAACTTCCTCGAGATTGGTCAACTGACCTGAAAGACTTTGATAATTCTCATCAAACTGCGCCATGACTTCATAAGCAGCGATATTGGAATANGCATATACTCTACTTGCCACCGGAGGTGAAAAAATATCGTGCACCATCGTTTTACTGATGTGCTCATTGGCAGTATGAAAATCATCTGCTGTTACAACGATCTCTTTCTCTTCCTTTGAACAGGAAATGAAAAGAAGCAGACAACATGATAAGATGGTAATATTTTTAAAAACTGAATTCATAGATTTCAATTTCTGAATTATTTATGGTCACTATAAGATAGGACTTGTTAGCAATTTTAATAATCGAAAAATCTTTAACAGATTTTTGTGATAAATTTAAACCAATTTCATCAGAATCGAGAATTTTATCCTGATTTAACATCAGCATTCCACCCATCGCATCAAATCTACCATGATANGGCGTTATCCCAAAATAATTACCACCTACCAGCACTTCCGTCCTGCCATCTTCATTGAAATCATAACTGAGCATTGCACGTATAGGAGCTGTTTGCAGCTCTTTATCAAAAGCCCTGAAACTGAATTTCCCATTGTTATTCTCCAGGTAGCCAGATGATAATGTATGTACTTCCAGCAGGCTTGCAGAGTCTAGTTCTTCTTTAGAAAAGATCTCATCAATGCTTTTTCCTGCATAGTCTTTATACTGAGGGAACTTCTTACGCATCTGGTTCAGCTGTGCGCTCAATTCGTCAAGACCATACGGCATATAATACTTCCCACCCTTTTCCATTGCGATAATGGTTTCAGTCAGGCCATTTTGATCAAAATCCTTATGATATAATTTTAGAGGATGCTCGGCAGAAGCTTTTAGTTTAGTATTGAGGCCCCAGTTACCCAAAAGGTAATCCATATCTCCATCGTGATCAATATCAGAAGCTATCAAGGTTTGCCATAATCCATTGAGTGGCNTATTTTCCAAAGCAGCCGATTTTGCAAATGTTCCGTTGTTATTTTCCAGGATTTGAGGAGACATCCACTCNCCTACCATCATCATATCCAGATCTTGATCACTATCAATATCTGTCCAGATCATATCATTCACCATTCCAATGTTCTCAAAAATCCCAGGTTGTACTTCAGTAAATTTGCCGTTGTCATTTCGTAATAGTACCGACTTTGGGATCGCTCCATACTGATAATTCTGTGCGTTACTGCCAATAAAAATATCCAGATCACCGTCATNATCATAATCGGCAGTTTTGATNACAGAAGAATTAAGGAATAGTTGAGGAAGCAACTCCGACTTCTGGAAATCCCCTTCTTTAGAATTATAATAGATCCTGTCCTGCAACCACTTATTCTTACCAACAGACTCTCCTCCGCCTGAAGCTATCAGGATATCCTGGAGTCCGTCACTATTGAGATCTGCAATAGTTATCGAAGCGTCTTCGGCCAATGAATCACTTGATATTGCCTTAAAATTCTTTTTTCTGAATTCACCTTTTTGCTGATAATACACAGCTGCNGGCTTAAACCTGGATGCTCCAAAAATGATATCTTCCGCCCCGTCATTATTCAAATCTGCTACCTGAACGGCAGGTCCAAGATCTGAAGTTTGATGTGGTATCAATTTTTGCACATCAAAATCATTATAAGTATTCTCCTTATGCTCATAATCGATCCCAAAGTTTTCAGTTCTTTTGAATTGAAAATCGCTTCGGGATTTAAATATTTCAGAAATTTTGATACTATCATTTGCATTGGAAAAATTGAGCGAAAGAGTAGAATTTAATTCTGGTGAAATGATACGTTGAGAACGATTTCCAGGCCAGAATAGTCTTAGACTATCTACAGTTTCTCCTTGTTTTAAGCCGAAATGTATCAAAGGTTCAGATGAAGACTGAAAAGCTTTAGTGCTATATAATTGTCGTACTTGAAAACCTTCAGAAGTAAAAATAACAGCTTTGGTGCCTATTCCGAANGAATTCAAATCTGGTCCCTGAAGTTTCAGTTTTAAATAATTTCCTTCAGCAAAATCATTGATATAGAAACTGGCAGGTGCATTAATGTTATTGGTTACAATATCGAGATCGCCATCATTATCCAGATCGCCATAGGCCACTCCCGTTGAAATAATGGAATCATTTGCGATCCATTTATTGGTTACATTTTCAAACTGTCCACTCCCAGAACCCTTAAAGGCATAATTTGTCACTGCTCCCGAAGGCATTTTATCGAGCACTTCATTATCNACGATCGTGGTTTTATCAAGCTTCTTCTGAATTTGCTCGTTAGAAGTATATTTCACGTAATCCAGATCATTAGGACGTCTGGGAATCCCGTTACTTATAAAAAGATCCTGAGANCCATCCTGATCAAAATCTGCAAAAAGAGGTCCCCAACTCCAGTCTGTAGCTGCTACTCCGCTCATCAAAGCTGTTTCTGCAAAGAATTTACCGCCTTTATTGATCTGCAACATATTACGGGTGTATTGCGGGTGATAACCGAGTTTCTCTATACGAAAACGGTCAAGGTTCACATTGTCATCTCCTGCGGAAGATTTCAGAACGGTTTCGTCTTCTGGAAGCATGTCCAGTGTGATCAAGTCTACGAATCCATCATTATTGATATCTGCCGCNTCATTTCCCATNGAAAACCTGGAAGTATGACCAAANCTNGTTTTNANTTCCTCGCTGAAAGTACCGTCCCCGTTATTAAGGTAGTAGTAATCATCTTCATGAAAATCATTTCCTATATAAACATCTGTAAATCCATCATTATTAAAATCGGCAGTAGTAATACCAAGTCCATACGAATTCGCGCCACCATAGATTCCCGCTTGCTCACTGATGTCCCTAAACTTACCGTTTTCGTTAAGCATCAATTTATCACCGCTTTCATAAACCCGGTTATTCCTGATATTTGCCGGCCCGAATGATTCATTGGTGTGCACGGCATGATTCAAAATATATGCATCAAGATCACCATCATTGTCAAGGTCAAAAAATGAAGTCTGGGAACTGTAAGTGTCCAGATCAAGACCATATTCAGCCGCCCTTTCGGTAAAAGTAAGATCACCGTTATTAATGAATAATTCGTTATAGCCGAGAAATCCATTCACGCCTACTACTGCAGAAACGTAGATATCCAATAATCCATCGCCATTTACATCGGCCATGGTGGTACCTGTATTCCATGTGCTTTGACCACCAACTCCAGCCGTTTCAGTAATATCTTCAAATTTCAGGGATCCTTTATTGAGATACAACCGATTTTGAACCTGGTTTCCGGTGAAATAAATATCTGGAAGTCCGTCGTTATTGATGTCTCCAATACTTACGCCTCCTCCATTGTAGAAATAGAGATAATCCAGAATGTTCTGGTCCCGGGTTTCTGTAAGCTCNTTGATAAAATCNATGCCAGTTACCTCTGCCTTGNGATTACTAAAAAACAGTGATTCCTGCTCCTTTTCTCTGTCCTTAGCNCAGGAGAAAAGAAAAATAACCAGGAAAGNAAGAAAGAATCTACGGATTGCTGATTTCAAAAATTCGAGGTTTTTGGTCATTAATAGCAGCGANTATAAAAGTCTTCCCATTCTTATCACGAATACGTTTCAGGAACTTGACTTCGTCCCGAATATGAAAACCACTNTCTTTAAAATCTTTCCATTCAAAATTCATATTTCCGTCGCCAAGCAATACGTTNCCATAACCAGCATCAAGTCGGCTAAATTGNGGNTTAAATTCAAAATCATTACCAGCCATCACCAAATCAAGATTACCGTCATTGTTAACGTCTACGCANGATATCCCGCAAACNCANGAAAACTGAACTCGTCCCGGNAGTTTNTGAATCTTAAACTGACCTTTCCCGTCATTGATAGCTATGATTGTCTCNGAAATATTCGCTTCTTTGACTATAGAATTCTGAATTTTTTGATCAGGAATTAATTCCTGTACGGTTTTCTTAGCGTATTCTGAAGCTTTCAAATTTTCCTTTTTTAAAAAAACGAGTTGGGAAATCATCTCCTTCTTCATGTGCAATGGATAGTCCTTGCCTTCGCTATGCAAGGTTACGATCTGTTCGATAGTTCCATTATCATCGTAATCATTTACCCACAATTTCATAGGATTTTCAAAACTGGTCTCATATGCCAGGTTGGCTCCCTTATTCCCCAAAACCAGGTCCATATCACCNTCATTATCCAGATCTGCAGTTTCCACCGTATTCCACCATCCGGTATACTTTTCCAGGTCATTCTTAAGCAGGCTTAATCTATTTCCAGAATTAGTATAAACATGAGGCGCACCCCAATCTGAAACTGTGATCAGGTCTTTTTTTCCGTCGCCATCTATATCTTCCCAGGTGGCATCGGTAATCATCCCGGCATATTTAACATCATAAGCAACTCTTTCTGTAGCATTCACAAATTCACCATTCCCTTGATTTTCGAGGAATAAATGTTGTGGGTCAATTCCATAATTTACCGCAACACTTCTGGAACCTATAAAAATATCCACGTCACCATCGTTGTCGAAATCATGGGGAGCGATCGTAGCCACGTTTTGTTCTACGGAAGGGATCATCGCCTGTGTTGGTTTAAAATTCCCTCGACCATCGTTTAGGTAAAGTCTTGGACGGTAATTCTTAGATTCGCCAATCTCGTTCCCTCCAGAGCCTATCATTAGATCTATTTTCCCATCGCCATTTGCATCAAAGAATGCAGCTGCAGTATCTTCAAACATCGCATCGGCAATCAAAGCGGGTTGATTCATTTTCTGCAGATTTCCATTTCCACGATTCAGATAAATAGTTCCAGCTTGTTTTTTAGCCCCTCCAATAAATACATCCTCATTTCCATCATTATTGATATCGCCAACTGCCATTGCCGGACCTTCCTGGCTTAATTTTTTATAGATCATTCCTTCATAATCAAAATCTGTATATTGATTTTCAGTATGACTTTCCAGTTGATCGTTGGAAACTTCGGTAAGCAGGGTCTTTGATTTTGTTCGTTTCTCAATCTTAAACTGATCCTTAGCTTCGGAATAATTCAGCACTAAAGTTTGATTAGCTTTTACATTTTGAAGCAATTGAGTCGCATTGTCTGGCCAGATCACTCTCAAGGAATCAAGGTTCTGTTTCTTACCTAGACCAATATTCATCACGTAATCCATAGAGGACTGAAAGCCCCGAGACGGATTTTCATCCTGCAAAATGACCTCTTCTCCTGCATACATTTTGACAACAGCTCCAATCGCGAACCTGTTCTTATCGGCACCTTCCAGCTTAATTCTAAGGTAATTATGATCTGCAATCTTTTCAGAATTGTTTCTGTAAATAAAGGAGTTCATATTAACATTATTTACAACCAGATCAAGATCTCCATCATTATCAAGATCACCATATGCGCAGCCATTACTAAGACTTGGTAAGCCCAACCCCCATTCTTCAGCCTTGTTTTTGAATTTAAGATTACCCTGATTTTGAAAAGCATAATTAGGCAACTTGGTTACCGGCATTTTATTGATAATAGAATCAATTGCCTCCTTTTTCCCTGTTAATGCCATTTTCTGAATGATCTCATTAGCAAAGAATTCAACAAAATCCAGATCTGTTAGATCATGATTAATTCCATTGGTAACATATATATCACGGTTTCCATCATTATCCATATCAAAAATAAGACCTGCCCAACTCCAGTCTGTACTTTCAACACCACTAAAATGAGCTATCTCTGAAAATGACTCGTTCCCATTATTTAATTGCAGCGTATTATGAATGTATTGCTGGAAAAAATCCTTGCTTTGCTTCAGTTTAAAGACNTTGTAACCTTCAAATTCCATCACAGATTTCACCCTTTCTTCAGTATCGGGAAGCATATCGGTGATGAAAATATCAGCAAAACCATCATTATTGATATCTGCCATATCCACTCCCATCGCAGAAAGACATAAGTGCTGNGTCCAGTTTTCAATTTCTTCAGTAAAGGTGCCATCCTGATTATTGATGTATAAATAATCACGCTCGTAGAAATCATTNGACACATAAATATCTGGATACAGGTCGTTGTTGAAATCACTAACCATCACACCAAGCCCAAAACCTATCAGACTTCCGAAGATACCTGCGTCCTCGCTCACATCGGTAAATACGCCGTCATCATTTCTAAGCAGCATATCTCCTACTCCTCTGAAAATTTTTGGCACTCCCTCCCAGTCTTGCGCTCGAATATTCCTTTGCTCGGCAAAACCAAGAGTACTCACAGGAATGTTGGAATTATTTAAAATATAGGCATCCAGATCACCATCCTTATCATAATCAAAGAAGGATGCATGAGTGCTAAATCCGGTTTCCGCAAGGTTATATTCATGAGCTCTTTGAGTAAAAGTTAGATCACCATTATTTATATACAGATCATTATCGTGATTATCGCCTTCCATATTTCCGGCATTACTTACATAAATATCGAGGAGGCCGTCGTTATTGATATCTACCATATTGACTCCGGTGGACCATGGTTTGTTACCTTCCACGCCAGCAGATTCACTAATATCTTCAAATTCGAAATTACCCTTGTTAAGATATAATTTGTTCGGCTTCATATTGGCGGTTAGATAGATGTCTGGCAGTCCGTCATTATTAATATCACCAATGGCAACACCACCACCATTATAAAAGTTCCGGTACTTGAAAATATTGAAGTCTGGCTGATTCTTGACTTCGTTGATAAAATCAATTCCTGTTTCTTCTGGAAGCATTTCAGTAAAAAGAGTATTCTGAGAGCGGGTTTTTTCTTCGGAATCATTCTCTTCACTTTTTTTATTTGAATCGCAAGAGACTATAAATATTGAAAAGCAAATAGCTAAAACCTGAAAGTAACTGGTTCTATTCATTTTTATTCGTTGATTTTAAAATTACAGGAGTATCGTCGTTCCTGGTAATGATCACGTATTCCTGTTTCCCCACACATATTTTTCCTATGTCACGTGCTGCCCCGGAGATCGCTGGAAATTCTTTCGAAACTGTGAAATTCGCGTTGCCATCATTTAATAGTAAAACACCGTGTGAAGCATCTAATCTACCTAATTGAGTGCTTATTTCATAGTTATTTCCTGCCAAAAGAANNTCTNGAANNCCATCNGCATTATAATCTNAAACNTCNATAGANATNATNGNTGAAACCTGAGCTTCAAAAGGTAAAACATGTTTTTTGAACGTCCCATTTCCGAGATTTTCAAAATAGCAGGAGGCTAGCTCCGTGACGTTTTTCAGCNGTGCTTCTTCTAATTTTTCCTTCGGAAATATNTCTGAAAGCTCTGCATTCGCAAACTGTTCATAGGTATTNAATCTTTTNTTCAAATATGGCAATTGTTGATCCAGTTCATCTTTTGAAGCAAATACGGTTTCTTCACCTTTATAGAAATATGTTAGAATAGGATCTGAAGTAGCGTTCCCATCAAAGTCATTCAGGTAAAGATTTACGGGCTCTTCCCGCGATGCAGTAAGCCTGGAATTAAGACCCCAATTCGCAGCCACAAGATCAAGGTCTCCGTCGTTATCAAAGTCGGCAAGCTCCAGATCATTCCACCAACCTTGATAATCTGATAAATTACTATCCATTCTCGAAAAAGACTTGCCGCTATTATTGAGATAGATCTCTGGTGCATTCCAATGTCCTGCCAGTATTACGTCCAAATAACCATCTCTGTTGAAATCAACCCATTTTGATGTTTGAACGTTCCCGGGAAGTTCTTTGAAGTATTTCCTGGTGGCATCTCTAAATTTACCTTTATCGTTGATAAAAAGAAACTGTTCTGAAGTGGAACCAAATTCATGCGGTTTAATACTGGATGAGATAAAGACGTCCTGAAATCCGTCATTATTGATGTCTGCCACACTAACTCCTGAAGCATTTAAGGAAAGTCCGTTAAAATTATTACTGTCTTTTCTGAATTGACCATCTTCGTTCACATATAGTTTTGGTTGAATTGCATCACCAGATCTGAATTCATTTCCACCGCTTACCACGAGTATGTCCAGATCACCATCATTATCGTGATCCAGCAAAGCGATATCGGTATTTTCTGAAATGGCATCAGGCTCAAATGCTGAAGTCTCAAATTTTTCAAAAAATTCATCGTTCTGGAAGAAAACCTGCAGTGGCTGTGACTTGCCACCGCCCAGAACCAGATCCATTTGGCCATTTCCATTTAAATCCCCAGTCGCCATCGTTGGTCCTGGGTTTGAATACGCAAANAAGCTCAAAGGTTGCCTATTGAAATCAAGACTTGCCTGTTCAACATGNTTGTAGTTCAAAATAGAATCGTTAGCAATTTCATATNCTNNNAGTTTAGCGGTTTCTTTTNTATCCTTTGCTGAAGCTGAATACTTAACAATTACTTTTTGATTTGCTTTCACTTTTCCTAATACCGTTTTGCTGCCATCATACCATTTGACCGTAACAGAATCTACTACTGTATTCGATCCCAAACCAAAATGCAATCCTGGAGCGAGTGAAGACAAATAACCTCTGCTCAGGTAATGTTCTTTCATCTGTATTATTTCCTTTGTATGAACAGTGACCTTTGCTCCAATCCCGAATCTATTTCTATCAGGACCTTGTAGATCGATCTTTAAGAAGTTGCTTTNAGTTGTAGTGTTTTCATAAATAAAGGCAGNATCTTCAGTATTATTGGTAACCAGATCAAGATCGCCATCATNGTCAAGATCTACATAAACACTACCATGACTAAAGCTTTTTTGAGCAGGTAACCACTCTTCAGAAGCATTTGTGAACTTTTGATCACCGCTATTCCGGAAAATGTAATTATTAACCTTTTTTTCTGGAAGTCGTTTAGTAAGATTCTCGAGGTCTATTTTTTCACCGGTGCTAATTTGTTGCTGAATCTCTTCCGTAGAAATGAATTTTATATAATCCATATTATTGGTCGCACCTTTGATACCATTGGTGATGAATAGATCCTGATGCGAATCGTTATCAAAATCGGCAAACAAAGCACTCCAGGACCATTCGGTTGCAGCAATGCCACTCAGGTAAGCTACTTCAGAAAACTTCAGATCACCGCGATTCATATGCAATGTATTTTGCATATACTGCGGAGCAAATCCATTTCTTAGATAATTGGAATATGTCTGAAAAGGAAACTCCAATCCTGAAGTCTTATAGGTATGTAAATCTTCGGGTAGCATATCAAGGGATACAATATCTGCCAGTCCATCATTGTTCATGTCGGCAATATCATTTCCCATGGAGTAATGCGAGGTATGACCAAAACTATCTGGGCTGCTGGTAATTAGATCCTGAAATGTACCATCCTGCTGATTGATATAGACGTAATCGTTCTCGAAGAAATCATTTCCAACGTAGATATCTGGATAATTGTCATTATTCAGATCACCAACGGCGACACCNAGGCCATAGCCCGTAGGACCCTGAAATATACCTGTTTCTTCGGAAACGTCTACAAAATTTCCTCCGTCATTTCTGAAGATTCGATCTCCTGCCCGGGTATCAAATGAACTACGTTTATTGCCNCGACCATAATTTCTATTGGGATGAATGGAATGATTGAGTAAGAACAGATCCAGGTCACCATCCAGATCATAATCCAGGAAGACTGATTGAGTAGAGAACCCACTGAAATCCAGGCCGTATTCCTTAGAGCTTTCCTTAAATTTCAAATTCCCATCGTCATCAATTCCCTTATTTATGTATAATAAGTTATGACCTTGAAGCCCTTCGATGCCTGCTACTTTTGAAAGATAGAGATCCATGAGCCCATCATTGTTAATATCGATATTGGAAACTCCTGTGGTCCAGCCTTCAGAATTATCTATATTACTTTGAGCTGNTACATCCTGAAATTTAAAATTTCCAAGATTGAGATAGAGTTTATCTGATGCNTCATTNGAGGTNAAATATAGATCTGGAAGTCCATCATTATTATAATCTGCAGTAGCCACTCCAGCGCCATTATANTAATATAAATAATTAAGGATNTTTAGGTTAGAGTCCGGATCAAGCTGATTGCTGAAATCAATTCCGGTTGATTCACTGCTTTTTTTAAGAAAAAGAGTTTGCTTTTTCTCACAGGCTGAGAACAGGATAAAGATAAAAATGAAATATGTAAGCCGAATGGCTTTTTCCATAATAAATCGCTTTGAGGAGCAGGTTGAAAGGTAAATAATTTTAACAAATGTATAACAAAAAAAGAGGGCTAAAATAGCCCTCTTTTCATTCAATTTTTAAAAGTTTAGTAACCCTCGTTCTGAGTTAAATTCGGGTTAGATATAATCGCCGATGCCGGGATTGGGTATAATGTTCTGTAATCTTCAGAAGCATCTTTATAACCCCATGCTTCAGTAAACTTACCAAAACGGATCAGGTCATTTCTTCTCCAGAATTCAGAGTAAAGTTCTCTACCACGTTCATCGATAATATCTTCAGAAGTAACTGAACTAAGAGGAGAAGCCTTACGTATCGTTCTAAGTTCATTCACCAATTCTGTAGCGTCTCCACCACCACCGTTAAGTGCAGCTTCAGCTTTCATAAGATGAGCATCTGCATATCTGAACACGATCTTGTGCCCGGTGAAAGAACCATTCGTTGGGTGGTACTTGATCACACGAACCCCGGTAGACTGACCATTACCTAAAAGTCCTGGAAGTTCTTTTGTAAAACTAAGATCTTTACCAGCTTCAGCCTGTAGTTTAGAACCATCGATCCCGTATTGCTGTCCTATTAACATCCCAAATCCTATTTGAGAACCATCAAGCATACCATCACCATCTTCATCAATCTCGTCTGCTACACCATCACCATCAAAGTCAACTCCTACAGGCGATCCTTCCGTTGGAACGTATCCTCTACGCTCTTCCTGACCATCACCCATAAAATTTGAATTTGGATCACCTTCGAAAAGGTCATAAAATTCAGCTAGAGTGGTAAAACCATTCCAACCACCACCACCATTCGCTGGTGTAGTCTGGTTATAGTGTAATGTATGCCACATAACGTTTCCAACTCCGGAATTTGTATACCAGATAGTTTCATTATCAAGTTTTGGAGAGAAGATTCCAAAGTAACCTTCTTCCAAACCAAAGCCCATAGCACTAATTGCGTCCACATTGCTAATCACCTGTTGCATGTCCCCAGCGTCTGGTGAACCCGTCCCTGTATAGATATGCTTATTAAGATACATTTTAGCAAGCATAAAGTGAACTGCTGCTTTAGTCGCACGATTCGTAGCTTCTGTTCCTGGCGAGGCCGTAGCAATATTCGCCGCAGCTGTATTCAGATCTTCCATGATAAAGTCGAAAGCTTCTGCTCTGGACATTACCGTAGGATCTACTTCAATTCCTTCATCTGGTCCTCTAAACGGCACCTGACCGTAAAGATCCATCACCCAGAATGTAGCGAAAGCTCTTAAAAACCTTGCTTCTGCTTCCTGTTGTGGAGTAGCATTACTCCTCTCGTCAATGATTTCAGTAGTTCTGAAAATGATAGAGTTCTGCTCATTCCAGGTATCTCTTACATGCTGGTGAATTGGAGACCAGCTGTGCTGATGTAATGTTCTCCAAACACCATTATCACCCCAGTCTGTTCCTCTGGTGGGCACCAGGAATTCATCTGTACTTACCTCGTTAAGAGCGTAAAGGTTAGCCTGATTTTCTAATTGTCCCCGTACAGCATCATAGATACCGCTCAAGGTCGCATCTACGTCACCAACTCCGGTAAATTCTCCGGTCTGGTTTACGATGATCGAATCTGTTTCCTCAATTTCCAGGTCTGTACATGCACTAAAGACGAACAGTGCGCAGGCTGGAATTAAAGTAAAATACTTTCTATTTTTCATCATTAATTTTTTTTTAAAATTTAGCATTTAATCCAAATGTTACCGTTCTAGGTCTAGGGAATGCTGTATAATCGATACCAGCTGTTGGTAAACCATTTAGTGACTTATCTACACTAACTTCCGGATCAAGACCTGAATAGTCTGTGATCACGAAAAGATTTTGACCGTTTACATAAACTCTTAGATTTTCTACGAAAGAGTCTTCAGCAAGAGGAATAGTATAACCAAGACTTGCATTNTGTAATCTTAAGAAATCACCTTTTTCAAGAAATCTTGTAGATACATCTGGAGCATTCGCTGGAAGTTCTCCGTTTGTAAGTACATCTGTAGTTACGTTTCTACCACTATTTATACTACCTGCAGTAAAGAATGCATTGGCAGTATTGTTATAGATATAGTGACCAAACTGTCCTGCAAAGAAAATTGAGGCATCAAAGTTTCCAAATTCAGCTCTGGTATTAATACCAAGGTTTGTAGTTGGAAGTGCACTCTTATCAACGAACTGCTGCTCATCTCCATTAGGATAGATAGAAAGACCATTTTCATCAAATCCACCGAACTCTCTTAAGTAGTAAGAAAACAATGGACGCCCTTCAGCTAATAGCTGAGCAAAAGCTCCGGTAAGACCCTGACCTGAAATTTGAGCCGTCTGGATCAGACCATCAAAATCCTGAAGTTCATTATCGTTATAAGCTACGTTGAAACCAAAGTTCCAGAAGAAATTGTCATTATCAATGATATCATAATCAATTGCGAATTCAACACCCTTATTAATTACACTAGCATCAAGATTCTGGAAAGTGAAAGGTACCGGTGAAGGCTGAGCCTGTTCTGCNACAAGAAGAAGATCCTGTGTATCCTTATAGTAAAAATCAAGACTACCAGATAATCTATCATTCATGAATCCATAATCGATCCCGACGTTAGCCTGAGCAGTTTCTTCCCATTTCAANCCTGGGTTAGCGAATCCTGCAGTTCCAAGTCCACCACCATTTATGTTTCCACCATTATCAATTCCGTAGCCATTAAGCACACGACGAATNGTAAAGTTTCCATATCCAAGNCCTTCCTGGTTACCAGTGATACCATAACCAAGTCTAAGTTTTAAAGTAGATAAAGCGTCTGGAGAAAAATCTTCCTGGTCGATCTTCCATGCAAATGCACCTGAAGGGAAGTAACCATATCTATTGTCTGGACCAAATCTTGAAGATCCATCTGCTCTCATGGTAAATGTAAATAAGTATTTATCCATCAAAGAATAGTTCAACCTGGTAAAGAATGATTGAATTTCATCTGTATTATCGTAAGTTCCACTTGTAAGTACTCTGGTATTGATTCCACCTGGACCGTTTACAGATTCTCCTAATACAGGACCATTGTCTGTAAATAATCTATCTACAAGCAAGCCATCAGCATTGTAACGTAACTGGTTAAAACCACCATTTACCGCTCCATATAACGCATCAATATCGCTTCTTAATTCTGAAGACATTGCCCCATTATCTGTGGATACAAATCCAAAACCATTAGCATATCTACCTTCTCTCTGGAAATCCTGGAAAGAATAACCAACTAAAGCTGAAAAAGTAGAGTTATCAAACTGCTTATCGTAGTTCACTACAAACTCCATCAATCTGTTCGTAGCTTCAAGATCGTTTAACTGAGCACGACCATTTCCTGGTGATCCATTATCAAAGTTGATCACATTTCCTGAAACTGAAGCATTCTGCTCAGATTCAGCTCTGTCATAACCTAAAGTTACTTTTGCATTCAGGTTTTCAAGAATGTCATAATCTGCAGAAAGGTTTAAAAGGATTCTGTCGGTTTCTGTTTCATTCTTAACATACTCAAGAATTTCTAATGGGTTTCTACTGTTTCCAACCGGGTCAAAACCTACTTCAGCAGGCCATGTTGGATTTGCGTAATACGCTGCTCCCAGCAAGTCACCTGTAGATGGACCATCATTACCAATAGGCGCCGCTTCATCCTGTACATTGGAAAGTGTCAATTGTAAACCAAGATTTAACTTATCATCAAAGAATCTTTGATTAGCATTTAAACGACCTGTTAGACGTTCCATTTTTGAGTTCTCAACAACACCTTCAATTCCATTATATCCTAAAGATACACGAAGGTTACCGGAACTATAACTATTCATATAAGATAAAGCATGGTTTTGAGAGATCGCAGTTCTTAGGATCTGATCCTGCCAGTCTGTATCTGCACCAAAATCCTGNGCCTCTCTGTCTCCACCATATTGCTCTACAGCATCCAGGAATTGTTCAGCGTTTAATAGATCAAATTCATTTGCTGCATTTGCAATACTTACAGAACCATCATAAGTAAATGAACCGCCCTGGACTCCTCTACCAGACTTGGTCTGTATAATTACCACCCCATTCGCACCTCTGGAACCATAAATTGCAGTTGCAGACGCATCCTTTAAAACACTGATGCTTTCAATATCGCTAGGGTTTAAGAAGTTTAATGGGTTTCTTGAAGAGCTAGACCCAATTCCAAGGTCACCACCACCTGCAGCGGTAGCATCACCAGCTAATGGTACACCATCCACAACGAATAATGGATTGTTATTAGATCTTACTGAAGTTGTTCCTCGAATACGAAGCGCAATCCCAGCTCCAGGTTCACCACTTGCCTGTGTAATCTGTACACCAGCCGTTTTACCCTGAATTAATTCTTCCGGGGAAGAAATATTACCTTTATTGAATTCTTCGGAAGTTACCGAAGCAACTGCACCGGTCGCATCCCTTACAGTTGTGGTTCCATAACCAATTAAAACTACCTCTTCCAGTTCAGAAGCATCTGTTTCAAGGTTTACATCGATAGTTTCACGACCGCTAACCTTTATCTCCTGTGTTACATAACCAACGAAGCTATACATAAGTATAGCGTCTGCCGGAACATTATTAATGGTGTAATTACCATCAAAATCTGTAGTGGTACCCGTCGATGTTCCCTTGATGGAAACAGTTGCACCGGGCAGCGGACCACTCTCATCTGTCACTGTTCCGGTTACAGTTTGCGCTTTTGCCATACCGAAGGTAATAAGTGCTCCGATGAACAAAAGGCTCCTGAAAATCAATTTTCTCATAAGTTAAAGTTTTAGTTGGAATCGCTCAATTACACGTTGAGCACGATAAATTTATATAATTTATTGTTAACAAAACAATCGGCATTCTGAATTTATAGGATTTCGCAAACGTTTGAAATTTATAAATGTCAATTTCTTGAAGCAATTTTTAAGGAATCCACAAAAAGATGGCGATAATGCAATGAAATAAGCATTATCGCCATAATATTAAAAATTTCATAATTTGATTTTTTTTACCAACAACTGTTGATAAATCTCAAATTTTTGTGATTCTGACTAAGAATCTATAAAGACATCGCTTTTCCGCCACCAAGTTCACTAACCGGGCCGCAAGGGATGTACTCTCCAGGAATTGGATCATACCACATAACATTCTCACCTACTTCTTCGCTGTTCTTCCATGCCCAGATTGCCATATCTCTAACATTATTTAGGTATGCATAAGCTCCAGCATCTGAATCCATTTCAACATCAGGCTCCTGATTTTGAGCATCCTGAGTTTCGGTATTACGCTTCATGTATTTCTCACGATCTGCCGGAGTCGCTTTCAGATACTTTTTAAGTATTAGATCATATTCTTCTTTAGTTCCATTATCCTGAGATTTTTCAAATTCTTTTTCAAAGGATTTCGCAAAAGCATCTGCAGATCGATTAAATTCTTCAGCCCTTTCCGGCTCAGCTACGGTGTCCATATAAGAATCAATGAACTGTGCAATATTCAGGTCTGAAGCTCCTGGCGTATCTGTTGCGGGTAAAATTGTATCAAGAACCTGCTTTAATGCTAGTCCGTTTGAAGCACTTAGGTACACGGGTTGCCAGTCATAATCAGGTTCATTCTTGCAACTTTGCAAAAGACTTAATGCCGAAGGCCCTACNACAAAAACTCCTGCACCCAGTCCGAGATTTTTTATTAATTGTCTTCTATTCATGATTAAAACTATTATGCATTAGACTTTTTAAAGTTTTTGGAAGCATGATCTGCCGCTCTTGCAGTCATGGCCATATAGGTCAAGGAAGGGTTCTGGCAACCGGCAGAAGTCATAAATGCACCATCGGTTACATATACGTTTTTAGCTTCGTGAACCTGGTTGTTTCCATTAAGTACNGATGTCTTTGGATCTCTACCCATTCTGGCCATTCCCATTTCGTGNATTCCAAGACCNGGAGCCCCAATATCATCGTAACCACTAACATCTTTAAATCCAGCTTTTTCAAGCATTTGTACAGCCTGATCTACCATATCCTTACGCATCTTCAGCTCATTCTCTTTAAATTCGGCATCAAAAGTTACGGTTGGTAGCCCCCATTCGTCCAGTTTATTGTAATCAAGACTCATTTTATTTTCGTGATATGGTAGAGTTTCTCCAAAGCCCATCAATCCCATGTTCCAGCCTCCTGGTTCTGTTACCGCTTTCTTAAGGTCTTCACCATAGCCTGCTTCCGCAACGCTATCTGTCCAATTGGTACGGCTGGCACCNCCNTGGTAACCATAACCTCTTAAGAAATCAACTTCACTATTACCGTTAAGGTTTCTGAATCTNGGCAGATATATTCCATTAGGCTTTCTTCCTTTATAATACATGTCCTGGAAACCATCATAATTTCCGGAAGCTCCTGCTTTAAAATGGTGATCCATCACATTATGCCCCAGTTCTCCTGAGTCATTCCCCATTCCNTCAGGAAAACGATCAGATTTTGACTGCATAAGGATACTAGTAGACGCCACGGCTGAAGCACATAAGAAAACGACATTGGCTTTAAACTCCATAGTCTCTCCACTTTCAGTATCTACAACTTTTACTCCAGTAGCAAGTTTGGTATCTGCATCATACAGCACTTCGCTCACGATGGAATTTGGTCTTAANGTCATGTTCCCGGTTCTTTCCGCAGCAGGTANNGTAGAAGANTTACTNCTNAAATANCCTCCATAAGGACAACCACGAATACATCTATTTCTAAACTGACATTTAGAACGGCCTTCGAACTTCTTATCACCGGTAATATGGGCAACACGACCGGAAGTCATTACCCGACCGTTGAAATTTTCAGAAATACTTTGTCTAAGATGATCCTCCACACAATTTAATTCCATTGGTGGTAAGAACTGACCATCTGGCAATTGACTCAAACCTAACTTCTCACCGCAAACTCCTATATAAGATTCTACATAATCGTACCAGGGTGAAATATCCTTATAACGAATAGGCCAGTCCACTCCTACTCCGTCATTTTTATTCGCTTCAAAATCAAGATCGCTTAATCTGTAACTATGTCTTCCCCACATGATCGATCTACCTCCAACGTGGTATCCACGCATCCAGTCAAATCTTTTAGTTTCATTATAGGGATGCTTAATATCATCTACAAACCAGTGTTTGCTAGGTTCAGCAACAGTATAGCCGGTTCTTGCCTGCTTGAGTTGTCGTTGTTTCTCTTCACGTGGAACCTGTCCTTTAAATTTGTAATCCCATGGATCATCATTCATAGTTGGATAGTCCTTGACATGCTCTACCATACGACCACGTTCCAAAACAAGCGTTTTAAAACCTTTTTCGGTAAGCTCTTTAGCTGCCCATCCACCACTAATACCTGTTCCAACAACTATGGCATCATAGCTGTCATTTTCATAATAGTTATTCACAATTCATTGATTTATCGTTGAAAAAATAGTTCGAAGTCTACCAAATATATAAATTAATGACTATAATTTTACATCTTTAAAAAAAAGACTACATTTAATTTTCAATCTATCAATGGCCTTATAGCCATACAACCTAAGCATACCAAAAAATGAATTTCAGATCACTTAGAGCCTGCAGTCTCTTTCTTGCTATTAGCATTTCCCTATCCTTAACCTCTTGTAAAGATCAAACTGAATCCAGCAAAGAGAATGAATCCCAGGAAGTTGCAGAAAAAACAAATGATTCTTTATTCTTCAAGATTTCANTAGCACAATGGTCNCTTCACCGCCCAATTTTTGAAGGCANCCTGNACCCAATGGATTTTGCCGAAAAATCCAGTGAAATGGGTTTTGAAGGAGTTGAATATGTTACAAGTTTTTATGCNGAAAAAGTAAAGGATTCCAAAACTCCTGAAGAGGATTTACAAAAAGTACTGGACACACTTAAAAACAGAAGTGAAGAATTTGGTGTTCAAAACTTACTACTTATGATNGATGGCGAAGGAGATCTTGCAACCAANGACTCTGTAGCAAGAAACCAGGCAGTAGAAAATCATAAAAAATGGGTGGATGCCGCTCAATTTCTGGGTTGTCATTCTATAAGAGTGAATCTGTTTGGTGACGAGGAAAGAGAGAACTGGAAAAATAATTCTATAGATGCCCTCAAAAAGCTATCTGAATATGCCGCAACCAAGGATATNAATGTATTAGTAGAAAATCACGGATACTTATCTTCAGATGCAGATCTTCTGGTTAGTGTAATGGATGCCGTNAACATGGAAAACTGCGGAACTTTGCCAGATTTTGGGAATTTCTGTTTAAAACGTGAAGGCGGTGCCAGATGGCAGGCNGAATGTATCNAAGAATTCCCAAAATATGAAGGCGTGGAGAAATTGATGAAACATGCAAAAGCTGTAAGTGCAAAATCTTACACCTTCNACATGGNAGGCAACGAAGAAGTCATCGATTATAAAAAAATGCTNCAGATCGTTAAAGATGGTGGCTATACAGGCTTTATCGGTATTGAATATGAAGGTACAGACATGGATCCTGAAAAAGGGATCAATGCCACCAGAGATCTACTTATCAAAGCAGGAAAGCAAATTTAAATCAATTCCAATTAACTACTTATGAATAAACTAGTTCGGCTACAACTCTCCCTGATGATGTTCTTAGAATTCTTTATTTGGGGAGGATGGTTTGTTTTTTTAACTCCATTTCTTGTAAATAATCTAGATGCCAAGGATGTCCAGATCAGTACGGCATTTTCTACACAATCCTGGGGAGCAATAATTGCTCCATTTATAATTGGACTAATCGCCGACAGGTTTTTTAATGCCGAAAGGATCCTTGGAATTCTTCACTTAGTGGGAGCAGTACTTTTATATCAGATGTATTTAAGTACAAATTTTTTGGAATTTTACCCATTCGTTCTGGTCTACATGATCGCCTATATGCCAACATTAGCCTTAGTGAATTCGATTAGTTTCAACCAGATGAAAGACCCTGCTAAAGAATTTTCTTTTATCAGGGTATTCGGAACTATTGGTTGGATCGCTGCTGGATTATTAATTAGCTGGTTGGGATGGGATTCAGAAGTTTCAGTTCAAAAGGGTGTATTAAAGAATATGTTTTTAATGGCTGCGATTGCTTCAGGATTTTTAGCTCTATTTAGTTTTACGTTACCCAGAACCCCACCAACCACTAGAAAAGGAGCAAAGATTAGTATCGCGGAGACTTTGGGCTTGGATGCATTAAGTCTATTAAAAGATCGCAATTTCTTGATATTTTTTCTAGCTTCTGTCCTAATTTGTATTCCTTTAGCCTTTTACTACCAATACACAAGTTTATTTTTAACTGAGATAAAGGTTAAAAATGGCGCTGGCTTAATGACCATTGGGCAAGCTTCGGAAGTTTTATTTTTGCTTTTGTTACCATTTTTCTTTAAACGGTTTGGATTTAAGTGGACTATAATTGTAGGAATGTTTGCTTGGACCGCTAGATACTTCTTATTTGCCTATGGCGGTTCGGGAGAATTGTTATTTATGTTAATAATTGGTATTGCCCTTCATGGAGTCTGTTATGATTTTTTCTTTGTCTCTGGTCAAATTTACACCGATTTTAAGGCTGGTTCGAAGTTCAAAAGCTCTGCTCAGGGATTGATTACACTTGCTACCTATGGCGTCGGGATGCTTGTAGGCTTCTATATAGCCGGACTTATTGCCGAAGCAAATGTCATGGATAAAAAGTTTCATGATTGGGAAACTATTTGGGTATATCCTGCGGCATTTGCATTTGGAGTCCTGCTCCTTTTTGCCTTATTTTTCAGGAACGAAAAGATTGACAAAAAAGATATTGAAATTTAAACATTGAATTATGAGTAAGATCAAACTCGGAATATTAGGTGGCGGTGAAGAATCTCTTATTGGAATTCTGCACAGAGTCGCGGCCAATATGTTCGACCAGTTTGAAATTGTAGGTGGTGTATTTGATACCAATCATCAAAAAAGTCTTGATTTTGGTGGAAGACTTCAGCTTGATACCTCAAGAGTCTATCGTGATCTAGATCACCTTGTAGATGAAGAAGCAAAGCTTTCAGAAGAAGATAGAATGCAGGTGGTTTCGGTACTCACTCCTAATTTTCTGCATTTCCCAATGGCAAAACAGTTGCTTGAGAATGGATATAATGTGATTTGCGAAAAACCATTGACAACCACTTTCGAAGAAGCTAAGATCCTG
>FUFK010039094.1_pt1 | contig 38791 bp, 50 predicted proteins | sample 1021851 | NCBI WGS metagenome assembly FUFK01 (sample SAMEA51879418, study PRJEB19060) | metagenome
ACTGAAAACGCAATGGCGTTGAGGGGCCGCAGTTTGAGCGGTGTAGTGCTGGATGAGGCGGCATTTATGGATTCGGAGGTGTGGTTTGAGGTAATCAGACCTGCATTAGCAGATAAAGAGGGTTGGGCGTTGTTTATTTCGACGCCAGACGGTACAGCTAGTTGGTTTTATGACTTGTGGTGTTATGTCCCAGACGACGAAACAAACGAATGGCAGCGATGGAGCTATACGACGATTGAAGGAGGAAACGTCAGTAAGCATGAGGTCGAAGCAGCCCGCGCTCAACTTGATTCGCGCACGTTCCGCCAGGAATTCGAAGCGTCGTTCGAGAACCTAACTGGTCTAGTAGCCATCAGCTTTTCTGATGACAACATTTCAACAGAGGCAAAGGATATTTCGATTCAGCCGTTGCTGTTAGGCGTTGACTTCAACGTTGATCCAATGAGCGGCATCTGCGCGGTCAAGGATCAGGACACGTTATATGTGTTTGACGAGATTACGTTGAGAGGTGGGGCGACCACTTGGGATTTTGCAGAGGAGGTTACTCGTAGATATGGCGTAGATCGCAGAGTTATCGCATGTCCTGACCCAACAGGCGGTGCAAGAAAGACGAGTGGTGTAGGCGTAACGGACCACGCAATCCTTAGGCGTAGTGGTTTTAGCGTTCAGTCACCGCGATCACCGTGGAAAATCCGAGACAAGATTACAGCGGTCAATACAGGGCTAATGGATGCTTCTGGAGCGCGAAGGGTCAAGATTCATCCGCGTTGTAAGGAGTTAATCAAGTCGTTGCGGACGCTGACTTACGCGCCAGGCACTGGATTACCTAACAAAAACTTAGGAGTGGACCACGCTTTTGACGCTTTCGGGTATCTTGTGTTGCAGCAGTTCAACTTGGCCAAGCCTGAGGCCATGGGGACTACGACATACCGCCTGTATTAAGGATGCTTCGTGCTTTGAATGCGCCTCTCTGCCCCAAGTGCGGGTCAGAAGACACCCGTGTTTTGGGAAAATATACGTCGCAAGAGGGGGATTCAGTACGAGACCGCACTTGCCGCGACTGCAGCTATCGCTGGAGAACACTGCAATCGCCTGAAGAGGTCTTAGACCCGTCAATTTTGGTAAAGTTTCCGAGTTGGAGGTCGCCTGAGAACCGTCGGCGTCAAGTAACGCTGGAATACGCCTCTAAAACCGGTTAAGATAGGTGTAGCCCATTTTGATTTGTCATGCCTGGTCATTACGGAGCCGGTGGCAAGAAAAAGCCCAAAGGCAAGAAGAAGGGTATGAAGAAGAGCTGTAAGAAGATGTGAGCGCTACACTGTAAATACAGAGGTTTTTGCCATGCCTGCCAAGAAACGTGGTTTGTACGCCAATATCGCGGCTAAACGGCGTCGAATTAAGGCGGGTTCTGGCGAAAAAATGCGTAAACCTGGCGANCCGGGCGCTCCAACAGCCAAAAACTTTAAGCAGGCGGCNAAAACCGCTAANAAGCGNAAGCCNAAACGCAAGNCTAAGAAGTAACTAGCGTGGCTTGACGGGCGTAAAGAGTTAGACTGGCGCTTATAGACCCTTCTTATGTCTAAAAATGGCTGTTCTTCGCGGAGAGCAAGGATCGGTCCAGTTTGAAACCGGTGCNGGCAGTCTTGCCACAGTTGTCGGCACTCGTAGCTGGACGCTCAACATCACCAAAGACACGTTGGACACTACAGTCCACGGCAACACTTTTCGTCAGTTTGTCGGCAGTCTGATCAGTGGTTCTGGCACGGTTGAGCTGGTTTACGATCCAGACGCAACTGGTCAAGCTGGTTTGATCGAAGACATCGTAAAAACCAACGATGCTGCAGACGCTTCGTTTGAGTTGTTTACCACTGGCAGTTCTTCAGGAACTGATTCTGTTGCTTTTGGCGGAATTATTACCAGCATGGACATTACGTCTAGTGTCGGTGATTTAGTTGTTGCTACCTGCAACTTCGTTACCAGCAGCACCATCACTTCTAACCTTGAGTAAGGGTTAGGAAGATGGCAGAGCGTAAAAAACGGAAACGTGGTCCCAGCCTTAGTGTTGGGCGTGGTGAAAAACTGCCTGCTAGTAAAGGTGCTGGTCTTACCGCTAAAGGCCGCGCCAGGTATAACCGTGAAACGGGTTCAAATTTGAAGCCACCAGTCACGGGTAAACCTAAAAGCAAAGCAGAAGCCGCCCGTAAGAAGTCTTTTTGCGCTCGTAGTCGTGGATGGACAGGTGAACGGGGTAAAGCGGCCCGTCGTCGATGGGGCTGTTAGTAACTCATTTTTGAGGTGTCATGACCTACTCTGTGCCGGGTCTGGTAAGAACGCATCTAGTCAGCTCTTCCTATTTAGGAGGTGTTGACAGTCCGTTCGTCCGGACACGGGCAGTAATCGACCAGATGAAGGGCTGGGAGATTATGAAAGCCGTGACAAGCGGCACAGAGTATTTACGGGACAACTCAGAAGCATTTTTACCATTAGAGCCACGTGAGGACTACAGCGCGTATCTAGCGCGGGTCAATCGATCAGTTTTTACGCCGTACACGCAACGATTGATTCGAGCGGCGGCTGGGTTGATTCTGCGTAAACCGATTAGTGTCGAAGGAGACCCATATTGGACCAATGTTTTCAACAAGGATGTTGATGGTTGTGGATCAGATCTAGATGAGTACGCTCGACGGCTCTTGATCTGTGCCCTGACCTATGGGCACTGCCACACTCTGGTTGATTTTCCTGCGCCATCGGACGCGAGAAGTCTTGCTGAGGAGCGTGCTCTTAATCGTCGGCCCTATTGGATTGAAGTGGATCCGACCCAAGTTTATGGGTGGCGTTTGGACCGAGAAGTCAACTACGGCAACCTTACGCAAGTTCGTATTGGTGAAAAAGCCGTTGTGCCTGACGGTGAATTTGGGGAGAAAGTTTATGACCAAATTCGTGTCATCGAGCCAGGTCGTTATCGTGTCTTCCGGCAAGAAGAGCCGCAAAAAGATATGCAAGGGAAGTTCCCATACCCCTCTAGCTTCGATCAATCCGACGCTACAGCGGAGTACGAGTTGGTTGAATCAGGTGATTTTTCGCTTGGCCAAATTCCGTTGGTAACGATTTATGCCAATAAAACGGATACATTGACGAGTAAGCCGCCGTTGCTGGATATTGCTCATCTCAATCTGGCCCATTATCAACGGCAAGCGGATCTTATCCACAGCTTGCACATCGCTTCGCAACCGATGCTTGTCCTTGAAGGCTGGGATGACCAGACGAAGGATATGGCAATCAGCGTTAATTACGCGATGGCGACCCAGCCGGGTAACAAGGTCTATTACGTGGAACCTGCATCAAGCGCGTTTGAGGCGCAATCGGCGGAAATACAGGAGTTACAGCAGCAAATGGCGACGCTTGGGATCAGCACGCTGAGTCAACAGAAGTTTGTTGCTGAATCTGCTGATGCCCGTCGTCTGGATCGTATCGACACTAATTCAATGCTGTCGATGGTCTCGATGGATCTTGAGTCAGGACTGCAAAAATCGTATAACTTAGCTGCTGATTACTTGGGTTTAGAGCCACCTGAGGTCAAGATTAGCCGTGACTTTGACCTGCAACGGCTTATTGGGCAGGATATTGCAGCCATGGCTCAGCTGTTTGAAGATAAGGTCATCGATCGAGACGAGTTCCGTGAGATGCTTGTGCAAGGCGAAATTTTGCCTACTGTGGCCCAAGCGGAGGATCAATCTGAATGACCAAGTCTATTCAGCGAGTATTGCAGTCTGACGGCACTTATCGTTGGGAGTCTGTCGAGCATTTAAGTGAGGCAGAGCAGATCAAGCAAAAGAAAGTTAGTTCACCACCTAAATCGACAAAAAAGACAAGAAGTACTAAGGTAGTAAAGCAAACTGATACAGAAGAAACGTCTTCGTAATGGAAGAACAAGTCATCCAGGAAACGCCCGTGGCGTCTTCTGAACAGCCCGTGGCTGAGACTCAAAGCACCGTCAACATTGATGTTTCTGCATACGAGCAGCAAGTTGCAGCGCAAAAACTGCGTGCGGATAAGGCCGAAGAAAATCTGAAAAACATTAAGGAGCAGTTAGACGAGCTGCACACAAAACAAAAGCAAGAAAATCGTCAAAAGCTGCAAGATCAAGGGCAGTGGAAAGAGCTATGGGAGGAAGCCAACAAGACTGCTCAGTCCAAGGACCAACAGATTGCCGATCTGGAGCGACAGTTAGCTGAGCTTCGCAACTCTAATGAGACTGCAGCAATGCAAACCTCAGCATTGTCTGCCATTAGTCAGGCTGGAGCAATCAATGCTGAGCAGATGCTACGTCTTGTTCAAAGCGACCTTAAAAAGTCTGATGATGGCAGCGTCAAGGTGCTTGATGGTGGTGTCGAGCAAGACATTAATGTCTACCTTGCCAAGCTGAAAAATCCTGGTTCTGGCTTCGAGCATCATTTCAAGCCTAGTGCTCAAGCGGGTATGGGAGCCAAGCCAACTACAGGAACTGCTGGTGCAGCGGGAGTCGCTAATCCTTGGTTGGAAGGTAGTATGAACTTAACCAAGCAAATGGCCTTGGAAACTACCGACCCTGATCTCGCAGCTGTGCTGAAGAGAGAAGCTGGCCGGTAAGACAACTCAATAACGTGGCTGTGACCATTGTTGTTTTGTCTGGCGACGTGGCTGTGACCATCGCAAACAATCTTCCAACCATGACGTGGCTGTGACCATCGTGGCTAGAAGACCCGCAAACCTTAACCCTGAATAAGAAATGGCCGCACCATTTCAGAATTATTCCGGCGGTGTCCTTCTAGCGGACATCGTAAAAAGGAATAATCTCAGCACCTATGTGTCTGAGGCAATCAAAGAGCGCAGCTTGTTCATCAAGTCTGGCGCTGTTGTTCGTAACGCTCTTCTCGATTCTCGTGAAGGCGGTACTCGCATTCAAGTCCCTGAGTTCAACCCCATTGCTCCTTCCGAGGAGATCATGGACGGTACAGCTAGCTGGGGCACCAGCAATGCTGGTTATCTGACCCCTCAAAAGGTTGGTACCGGAACTCAGATCGCAACCATCTGTCACCGTGGCTTTGCTTATGCCGTGGATGACATTGCGATTCTGGCAGCTGGTGAAGACCCCATGCTGCACATCCGCAACCAGCTGGCTGACGCCATCAACAAGCTCAACAGCGCACGTCTGTTCTCCCACCTGAACGGTCTGTTTGCTGCAGGTGCTGGTGCGTTGGGCGCTAACCACTTGGACATTGCCAAGGCTGGCACTGGCGCTACTGAGGACAACTTCCTCAGTGCTTCTACTGTTGCCCGTGGCCGTTCACTGCTGGGTGAGCGTGGCGAAGAGCTTGATACTCTGATCGTCCACCCGTCTGTTGCGTTCTACCTGTATCAGGTTGGAATGCTCACCTTCTCCACGTCTGCTCTGTCTACTGGCGGTGCAGTCACCTGGGGTGGTGGTGGCGTTGGTGTTGGTGCTCGTTCCATCGGTGAATTTGCCGGTATGAACGTCATCATCGACGAACAGGTCAACACCTATGCACCTGGCGCTTCTGGTCATCAGAAGGAGTTCCGTTGCTACCTGATCAAGTCGGGCACCATCCTTGAGGGTGTTCAACAGGATCTGCGGATTGAAGCTGACCGCAACGTGCTGTCTAAGCAGGACGTGCTGTCGGTTGACTATCACACTGCGTACCACCTCATGGGTACAAAGTGGAGCAGCGCTTCTGACAACCCTGCTAATGCTGATCTGTCTAACAGCAGCAACTGGGCTCTGACCTATGACGCTGACTTGATCCCTGTGGTTGAGTTGATCGTCAACACCCCTCTGGACGTTACCGCTATCGCTTGATAGTTCGGTTGCCAAAGGCCCTACCATTAGGTGGGGCCACNTTNTTTTTGCNNTATGGCTGCCACGATCAACGCCACNCTNANNAGCGNGACAGCCAACAGCTNCGTGACGTTGGCAGAAGCCAATGCGTANTTTGAGACGACGCCCAACAGTACGCAGTGGGACAACAAGCAAGANGACAAGAAAAATCGTGCATTGATCTCAGCTACGCGCTGGATCGACACGTTGAATTTTTACGGTGATCGTTGCGATGCAGACCAAGCTCTGAGTTGGCCTCGCAATAATTATCATGTGGATCGTGTTGAGCTAGCTTGCTCCGCTATTCCAAACGACATTAAATACGCTACTTATGAGCTAGCGAACGCGCTAGCCAATGACACGGACGCGATTACAGGGTCTACCGGCGATACGGGGCTATACAAATCCGTCAAGCTCGGGGAGATGGAAATCGAGTACAACACTGCTAGTCAGGCTACTGGAACTGTTAACAACGTATTCGACGTTTATCCTTGGCTTCAGTCTTATCTCGGGGCTTATTGTCTGGGTGGCAGTGGCTCGTATTCTATCCGCGTTGTAAGAGGTTGACATGCCTGGAGCGTTAGATGCTGCATTTCGAAAAGCCGCTGAGTCAGTCGTTAAGGACTTGGCAACTGGTCTAGATGTCGAGATTGATTATGTGCGTGAGGTGTCTGGCCAATACAACGTGGCTACAGGCACTTACACAGATTTAAGGCAGACGTTTGCGGACATCAGGGCTCCGATTGAAGTTATCAATTCTGAAGGAGAGAACGGTGCTGAAGAGCGCAGGGCTCGGGTCTATGTCGCACCAGATCAAATCAACGACAATCAACCAACGGTATCGGACGAGATTACGTTGAAGTTTCAAGGATCTGATCGTAAGGCTCAGATCGTCGATATTCGGACGTTTGGCGGAGGTCAAAATTATCTCTATATCCTTGAGGTGGTGTTCTAATGACGCTTGTCAACGCTAGGGCTGCACTGGAAACGGCGATTGAAAACGCAGTGACAACAGCGGATTCGGATGTAACGGTGGTCTTCGACAACATGCCGTTTACCGTTCCAGGTAAAACGAAAAAGTACGTGTTGGTGACGATCAACTTTGACAGTGCAACGATCCAAGCGCACGGTGCTGCGATAGATCAGTACGCTGGAACGGTGCAGTGTGGCATTTTTACGCCAAGAAATAAGGGTAGTGCTGCGGCAGCTGCGATAGCGGAATCAGTGATTGATGGACTTACGTCAGTTAATGCTTCTGGTTATACGGACACTTATTCTGTGGTGCCACGAGTGGGACAGATTAACGGCCCTACTGCTGTGACTAATGAGGGAGCAAGTCATTTTGTCAGCGTGGTTAGCTGTTTGTTTACTGCGGTGTAATGGCAAAGCCGATTAGCGAGCTAACGAACGATATTCGCAAGTTGATTGAAGATGGCCGGGCAGTTGCTGGCCCTGAAATTGTTGAAAGTCTTCAGCGCAAAGGCCCTTGGTGGACTGGCAATTTTGGAAGGTTATGGGAGCTTGGCCTAGAGCCAATCAAGCCAGTTGTAGACAATGAGCGAGACATTACCAAGCCTGAAGATAAGCCAACTAGCTTTTTAAAACTGCCTCCTTTGCGAGCAAAAATTCACCAGTCTTTGTATATCGGCAACCTAGCAAGCTATGCCGGTTACGCTGTAAATAAAGACTCAATAGACGGTGAAACGTATGCAAGTGAAAGACCTCCAAAGAAAATGACCGCACAGTCAGTGGACTGGTACGAGGTTTATACAGTGACCAATCGGGGTGCAGGCTTGTTTCATGATCTAGACAAAGCATTTGCATCTGTGCGCTTGGGATAGGCTATATTGTGATAGTTGACTGAGTTTTATGGCTGAAACACGCGCAATCGACAAGCTGTGTAAGGCGTTCAACGTAGAAGAACGCAGCAGCTATACGATCAAAAGTGGCGAGGAAGTCATCCTAAGGCTGTACTGGAAGCCTTTGACCATCGCAGATCGAGACTCGATCAATAAAACGATGAAGGCTTTGAACCTTGGCAAGACTGAGGACAACTTGGATTTTGCGATTCAGATGATGATTCGCAAAGCTGAGGACGAAGCAGGCAACAAGCTTTTTTCAGACGGCGACCGCGCCAAGATCCAGAATCGCCTGCCTTTAAGCATTGTGCTGGACATCATGTCCAAAATGCAGGGTGTAGAAGGGGTGGAAGAAGCGGATGAGCTGAAAAGCGACGCTTGAGCAGGACAACTACTTGTTTCTGCAGTTTTTTATAGCTGAAAAGCTAGGAATGACGCTGCTGCAGCTGCGAACGACGATGTCCACAGAAGAGCTGCTGGGTTGGAGCGCCTACTGCACGTTAAAGGCCGAACGGGAAGAAAAGGAGATGGAGAAAGCTCGTCAGCAGGCTCAGTTTCGGAAGGTGCGCTAACCTGAGGGCAATGTCTTCGGGTTAGCCGTGGCTGCTGAGTACGAAGTAAATATCAAGATCAACAGCCAGGAGATTGAGCGCGAACTTGGCAAGATAGATAGAACAGTAGCCCAAATTGGAAAGCCTAAGGGCGGTGGTTCTCGTAGAAAGTCTGGAATTGCTGGATTGCTGCCCAGCTCTGAACAATTAAGAGCTGCTGAAAAAGGACTTGTCCAGCTAACTGCAAAAACAAAAAGCATTCAAAACCTGCAAGATAGATTTTCTGAGAGAAGAACTCGTGCTTTAATGAGAAGCAATGCTCTTAATGAAAAAGAGCTGCGAATAAATAAACAGCTAACTGCTGAGGCTAGGGCACGATTGCGGCTGCTTAGCCAAGCAGGAGCAAAAGGGTTTGACGGAACACGCCCTCAAGGCCGTCAAATGGCTGAAAGTATAAATGCTTTAACTAATGCACAAGAAAAACGAGCAAGACTGGCAAATAAGCTTAATGAAATGGAGGCCAAGGGTCTTAATGTTCAAAAACTAAGAGAAAAATTAGGCAAGGCAACAACTGAACAGTCTGCAAGACGTTTTGCTAGCGCTACTAAAGAGTTTAGGCTGCTTGAGAAAACAATAAGACTAGAAGAGTCAAAATTAAGAATTTTAAGAGAGCAGCAGAAAGGGTTTGCGTCTAGCCCCGTGCGTGGAACGCGCACGATGATGGGCTCTCCAGCTCAGATTTCTGCAGCTGGTAGGCAAAGAGTGAGCCCTATTGGCGGAAGGATAAACATTGCTGGCTCTCCAGCTCAAATGGAAGCTATCAGAAAGGTAGAAATGGCAGAAATGCGAGCTGACAAAAATGCTCATTTTGCGGAATTAAAGTTAATACAGCAAAGACAAAAAATTCAATTAGATAATGTAGACAAATTGTTCAGAGCTAACGAAAGGGAGCTTGAAAAATTTAATAGAGAGCTCGAAGCTGCTGATAAAGCACGCCAAAAACGATTAACGGGCGCTAATGCTGGCAGAGGTCAATTTGGGCCAGCAGCGCCTGCCGTTCAGGGGCCACGTCAAATGATTGCGTCACCGATTGGTGGCGCGACAAATATTCCAGGGTCTCCAGCATTTTTGCGTAGGCAGCAACGTATTAAAACGCTTGAACAGGTTGGCCTTGGTGCTGGTTTCCCGCTGTTGTTTGGCGGTGGCGCGGGGTCAGTAATTGGAGGTGGTTTAGGCGGTCTAACCGGGTCTTTTGGAGCGCAGATTGCGTTTAGCGCGATTGGTCAGCAGATTGATCAGTTTGTCAGCAGTATTGCAGCCGTCGGCACAGCGCTAACGTCAGCATCTGGAACTGTGGAGATGTTTCGAGAAAAAAATCTGTTTAGCAGTGATGCTGTAAAAGAACATGCTTTCCAGTTAGAAGAGCAGGGTAAAATGCAAGAACTTGCAACCCTTCTTACTAAAGACCTTGCCAGTCAAATCGGCGTAAATGCGGTTAAAAACTTTCAAGAGCTTGGCGGTGAGGTCAAAACATTTCTTGATACAATCAACAAACTATTTTTGGCTGTTCAGGCATTTGTTGCTGGTCCGTTAGCCAAGCTACTTGGTGCGATTAACACGGTACTGGGTGGTGTTTCCACGGAAATGCAATTTAAAAGTCTTCGTAGTTCTTTGACAGGAGAAGCTGCGGCTGAATTTGAAAGAATTTTTGCTGAGGCTCGTGGCACTAGAAAATTGTCTGGTCGAGATTTGCGAACTGCTCAACGACAAAATTTGCCAACCATTGTGCCGGGTTTAGCAACAACGGCTGCAATGCAGAGAGCACTCCAAGATCCAAGAACAGCAGCGCTTCGGCAAACAATCGATATAACTGGTCAGACTAATCTCGACGATACGTTAGGAGTAGACACTGGAATGAGTGCGGCGGCCAAAACTGCACAAAGACTGCTTGAGGCTAGCCAACGAAGAATTAAAATTCTTCAGCTAGAAACAAAAGAAATTAAACAAATTACTGAATTTAAAGATGAAATTGCAGCAGCTGAACTTGTTGGCGATAAACGAGGCGTTGCTCGTCTAAGAAGAGATCAAGCCTTAGCCAGACTTAAATCAGACGAAGAGCAAGCGATAGCAAGAATCAATACAAAATTATCGGAGACACAGCAAAATCTTGAAAGACAAAACATTGAGGCTAAAGGCGTAGCTCAGGCTGCAGAGATACGTGCTGAATTTGAGCGCAACATTGCTGAAATTATAGATGATACTAATAAAAAGTTTGAAGACCAAATGGCGCACCAGGACGAGCTAAGGCAAAAAATTAACGAGCAAGAAAGCGCATATGCGGCCTTAAACGATACATTCCGCACTGGCATCGTTGATGCAATTCTCGCCGCTGTTGAAGGCAGTGAGTCTTTAAGAGACTCTCTTCTTGGCGTTATTCAGTCGATGGCACGTCTGATTCTTCAGCAACAGCTGTTGAATGCGTTAGAAGGCTTTAACCTGTTTAGCGGTGGAGGTGGGAGTGGCGCTGAATTTACTTCCCCTGATGTATTGACTTCTGGTATTAACTTTTTTGCCAATGGTGGTAGTCCACCAGTTGGACGTCCTTCAGTCGTTGGAGAGCGTGGGCCTGAATTGTTTGTGCCTAGATCGGCAGGGACCATTGTTCCAAACCACGCTCTAGGTGGCGCTAATGTCGTTGTAAACGTCGATGCTTCTGGATCGCAAGCACAAGGCAACCAGCCAAACGCCAAGGCACTGGGTGCTGCTATTGGAGCGGCAGTGCAGGCTGAATTGGTCAAGCAAAAACGTCCTGGAGGCTTACTGAGCTAATGGCAACCTTCCCATCAATCAACCCGACTTATGGCCAGGTAAAGCGCAGTGCGCCTCGCGTGCGTGCAATTCAGTTTGGCAGTGGCTACCAGCAGCGTGCGCACGTTTGGGATACAGCAGAATCCGAAGGTCTATAACCTGACCTTTGAAGTGTCAGAGACTGACGCTGACACGATCGAAACGTTTTTAGACGCACGCGCTGCGGTGGAAAACTTTAACTTTACGCCGCCTGGCGAAAGCAGTAGCAGCAAGTTTATTTGTCGTGAATGGTCGAAGTCAATTCCGTATTTGAACCGAGCCACAATCACAGCTACTTTTGAGCAAGTCTTCGAGACCTGATGGCCTATCCGTATTACAACGTTGACGGCACCAAGTCGATTCACGCTTGGCAAGCGAATAGAGAGTATGCGATTGGTGATGTAGTTCGTGCCAATCCATCAAAAGGCAACACTCTTGCTTTTAAGTGCATCGAATTACGTGCTGTTGCCCCTGGCGAGAAACCTAAATCAGATACTGAAGAATTTTATGCAACTTTTCCCGAAAACGAGCCATCGTTTCCGTTCAAGATTACGCAAACACTTGAAGATGGCGATATTACTTGGGAAGCATTTGAGCCGTTAGCAGAAGAGCTACTGCGCCTAGCGCCGACTGCAATCATTGACTTGTTTGAGATTCAGCTAACTCAAGCTGTTAATGGTGTAAATGACATATTGCATTATCACGCTGGCAAGAACGGGCTGACGGAAGACATCAAGTTTGGCGGTCAAACCTACCCTGCGGTTCCTGTGGAGGTTGACGGTTTTGAGTTTTCTGCAAAAGGAACGTTGCCACGCCCAACGCTTCGAGTAGCCAACGTTAATAATGCAATTACTAGTTTGATGCTGCTATACAACCCACTGGCAGCAGAAGTCAGACGCATCCGCACGTTTGCCAAGTTTATCGACACAACAAACTTTCAAAACGGAGTCAACCCATTTTTTACTAAAGAGTCGGATGTAGAAGACGCTTTGACGACACAAAACGGTGACATTCTTACTGAGCAATCAGAGAATGACACTGCTGACCCTGATGCCAAAATTGTTGAGACATGGTACATCGACAGGGTTTCATCAGAAAATCCTCAGTTTGTAGAGTTTGAGTTAGCGCCAAAGCTTGACCTGACAAACTTAGCGTTGCCTCGCAGGACTATTGAAGAGTTTTGCCCGTGGACCTATCGTGGCGGCAGGGAGTGTCCTTACGTTGGTGACGATTGTTTTACGATCGACGATCAACGGATTGAGACTGGCACGCAAGCAGAAAAAGAAGCTGCGGATGTTTGCGGCAAAAGATTGTCTAGCTGTCAGGCAAGATTTGGGCCGAAAAATCTACCTTTTGGAGGATTCTATGGAGCAAGACTTCAAGCTTGATGCCGAGAGGCACGCCTACGCGCAAACGCCACAGGAGTCGTGTGGGCTAGTTGTTAATGACAGGTATTTCCCATGCCGAAACATCGCGCCAGAGCCTAGGGAGAATTTTGTAATTGACCCTGTTGATTACGCAAGAGCTATGCATTTTGGTCCGATTGAGGGCGTGGTTCACTCGCATCCAAAAGGCACGCCTATAAGCGATCATGACCGCAAAGCTTGCAAGCAAACTAAACTGCCTTGGTATATCTATTCTGTGCCTACTCAGGAATGGCTGACTATCGAGCCCTGATTGGTCAGCAATGGAATTACGGCAAGCAGGATTGCTACACGTTGGTGCGGCAATACTATGAGTTAATCGGTGTCAAGTTGCCAGACTTCCCACGACCTGAGGATCTTGGTACGACAGACAGCATCTTCTTGCGTTACGCAAAGTCACTGAAGTTTGAACCTGTTGAGCTAGGCGATCGACAGAAGAGCGATCTGTTGGTGATGAGGCTTGGTACGAGAACACCAATGCACGGTGCGATTTATGTAGGTGACGACAAGATTCTGCACCAGCGTGTGGACAGCATCAGTGCGGTGGAACCGTTACGGCAGTATTATCGGAAAAGGATTGCAGCTGTCTTTCGTCATGCAACTTGTCATGCTGGCAGGTGAGCTTGGCGAAAAGTACGGCAAGCAGCACGAGTATTACAACCTGCAGACACCAGCAGATGCGNTCAAGCTGCTGTGCATCAACNATCCNGCGNTNAAGCAGGANCTGATGCAGGCGCACCATAACGGTGTTGGGTACAAGGTTATCCAAGGTGGTGCGGCNATGGGATANGACGAGNTNCAGCTNCCGTTTGGCAGCAAGCCATTGCTTGTGGTGCCTGTCATTTCTGGTGCGGGTGGTGGCAGCACGACGCAGATATTGGCTGGAGTTGGTTTGGTTGCAGCAGCTATTATTTTCGCTCCAGCAGCCGGTGGGTTTTTAGGTATAGGAGGTTCTGGCGCGATAACATCTGCGACCGGATTCACGCTTGGAGCGGCAGCATCAAGCGCGATTGGAACGTTGGGCGCAAGCTTGGTTCTCAGCGGCACTGCTAGCTTGCTTTCACCACAGCCGCAGTTGAGTGCAAGCAGAATTAGAGGCGAAGGCACAAGAGTGCGTGGTCCTGGTCCTGACGGCATTACACGCGGTGCAATGGGTCATGCAAATTACGCCTTTACCGGACCAGCCAACACTGTTGGAACGGGAGAGGCGGTGCCTGTGATTTACGGTCGTGTCATTGCAGGCAGTCACTTGCTAGCTGCCAATCTTGTCGTTTCTGATGATTCAGATCCGCTCAAAACAACAACGCAAGCGCCAGGTTTAGACACATTCAGAATCAACGGTGAGCAAGTAAGCCAAAAGCTAGAGAGTCATGGCGGGCTAAAAGGACGTAAAAAAACTATTGAGATTAAAGGAACTGACGCACAAGAACAGAAAAGAATCTTCGTTGACAAAAAATTCGGGCCTTCTGGTGGTGACGCAACTCTTGAGAAGGAGCAAACAGTCGTAAGCGCTAAATTAAAATACAGAAAAGCCGTAAGAAAAAAACTTGATATTTTATTTAAAATAGACAGAGGCTTGTTCGACTATGTTGCTGGTAAAGGCTCAACTATCATAGATGGGTTTATTAGATACAGGATCACTGTTGAGTTGACAGGAACTGACCCTGACCCAACTGTTGCAAGTGCTGACGTGACTGTCCAAGGCCTTCTCCTAGAAAGCAAAAAAGACAACATCGTGTATGGTCACAGGCTGCAAATGCCACAGGTCCCGGACCGAAACGAAGTTAGGGTTAAAGTTGAGATTATCGATGTCGAGGTGCATGATGATGCAAGGCTGATCTTTCATGCCTACGGTTACGGACTTTTAGACGGAGACGACTGATTCGCTATGGCTCTCAACTCTAAGACTACGCTAAAAATTATTGACGCACTCTGCGAAGGGCCGATTGAGGGCTTGGTAGAGAGAAAAGGCCTTGATGAGAAAAGCGTTTTTTTAAACGAAACAAGGTTAACGCGTGAACAGCTTGCCGATAAAACTGTCAAAGTTTTGACAAAGCTGGGAACAGGCACACAAGGCACCTTTAATGAAGGGTCTACGTTTGAGGATCAACAGACAACAATTATTGATGTTAACCGAGAAATTGGATCTAACTATAGCGAAGAATTAACCGAGGACGGTACTAATCAAGTCAAAAGAGGAGGGCGAGACTACGGTGAAGGTAAAGTCGTACAGGCCATAACGGATGTTGACGTTGACTTTGTTGAACTTGTATTTACTATCCCGAAACTGTACTGCATCGCCGCTGAGGGATTGGCGCGTGGGCAACTATTTTTTGCGCAGATTAAATTAGAAGTGGAAGTTTGTGGGCGTGATGGTGCCTGGAGTCCAATAACTATAGAGCTTGAAACTCAAGAAAAGAAAAACATAATCAAAGGCATTTGCACTTCTCCTTTCCAATTTAAAACGCAAGCTATCAATCTTACGGACAAGAAAGGTCCTTACAAGATTAAAGTACGCAAGGTTGCGTTTGCAGAACCCGAAGACGCTTTTGAAATATCGTTTAGAGATTTTGAGGATCTCCCGAAAAGGACTCCTATAGCCAGCAAGCGTGCTGATCAAATCTTTTTGACTAGCATAATTGTTGGCAAAAAATTTGGTACGGCTTATCCGCACACGGCGCTTGTATCTCTGAGCCTAGACGCAGAAGAGTACAACACATTACCTGCAAGAGCTTATGAAATAAAAGGCCTTAAAGTAAAAATACCATCTAACGCAAGTGTTGAAAAAAGTGGCAGGCTCAACTTTGACGATAAGCCGTTTGACGGCAGCTTGCAGGAAAATACGGCTTGGACAACGTGTCCTGTTTGTTGTTTCTATGATCTGCTTACCAACAAGCGGTATGGCGCTGGTGACTTTATCAATGAATCAAACCTTAACTGGGTTGATCTGATTGAAATTGCCAAATACTGCAATGAAGAAGTTGAGTATGTAGACGATGAAGGCCAGACACAAAAAGAGGCTCGGTTTGCAATTAACACGGTTATTGGTTCTCAGGCTGAAGCCTTTAACGTTTTGCAGGACATGGCAAGTGTTTTCCATGGAATGTTGTTCTGGAAATCGGACAACGTACAGATTGCGGCAGACCATGGAGAGTTAAACGACACCGTTGCATCCGCACCAAAGAATGTGCCTGCCATCCATGTCTTTAGCAACTCAAACGTTGTCAACGGCAGCTTTTCATATAGTGGATCGTCACTCAAAACACGTAGCACAAGGGTGCGTGTACGGTACAACGATCCTGACAACTTCCATAAGCCCAACTTTATTTGCATCGAAGACAGGAGTCTGATCGATAAATATGGCGTACAGGAGAAAAGCGTTGTTGCGTTTGGCTGCACGTCTAAGTACCAGGCTCAACGCATGGGGCGGTGGATTATGCAGTCTGAAAAGCTGCACGACGAAACTGTAACGTTTTCAGTTGGCCTTGAAGGCTTGAACGTCTTGCCTGGTCAAATGTTTGAGGTGTCAGATGAGATGCGTTTTGGCACGCGATTGGCTGGCCGCATCGTTGGCGTTAGTAACGACAGCACGCCTCCATTTGTACGCATAGATCAAACAGCGTCTTTGCCCTCTGGCTCGAATAATAAGCTGACTGTTGTGATGAAGGATGGCACGGTTGAGACAAGAGATATTGCAAGCGTAAGTGGCAATGAAGTAAGGCTTGCGTCTGCTTATACGCAGGTGCCGCCTGATGATGCGTTATATGCGATCAAAAACGATTCTGCCGTTCTGTCTAAATACCGTTGCTTGTCAGTTGCTGAGGGTGAAGAGGGAACCTATGCGGTTGTAGGCGTCAAGCATGTTGATGGCATTTACAGGGTTGTTGAAGAACGGGCTAACAAGCTGGATTNACCAAANCCGTTTTTCTNTGGAGCGGAGCCAAGCACACCTACNGGCNTAAAGATTAGGTTCCAGCAGATTGATGACGGNCGGAACACAACGAATCGAGCAACAGTTTCTTGGACGCGTGGCTTGTCTGGTTCTGTTATTAGCTTCAAAGTTCGATTCAAAGTTGGCGATGGCGGCAACTGGATCAACCAAACCACAAATAACAACTCGATTGATATCAGCACAGGACTTGTGCCTGGTAAGCAGTTGATCGTGCAGGTCAAGGCAATAGGACCTGATCCTGACCGTAAAGAGTCTGCCTATTCAACCGGAGTAACTAGGGAGATACCTATTGGTGGAACGAGTGACGACTCGTCAGATTTGCCGCAAATCACTTTGCCCCCAGATCCAGAGGATGTCACTATTGAGGCCATTGGGGTTGATCAAGTTGCATTGCGTTGGGGCGCAACTGCAAGCGGTCAAAAACTTGAGGCTTTTGTCGCTGTCATCAAGCATTCATCAAAAACGGACGGCAGTGGTTCGTGGGCAAACAGCACTGTGCTGCGGAAGGTTGAAGCACGAACAACATCAGTTGTACTGCCTTTGTTGAATGGCGAGTATTTGATCAAGTTTCAAAACGAGCAAAACTTGCGTAGTGCTAGTGCAGTCAGTGCATTGATCAACATTCCAGACGGGATACCTCGTCTCAACCACGAGGTGTTTAGAGAGGATCAACTCGCTAATGAGTTTGGCGGTGAAAAGGTTGGTGTTTTCTATAAGGAAGAATACGACGGGCTAATTCTTGATGGAGACGCATCATTTGATGCTATTCCAGCTCTTGATACCTTTAGGGCTGGCCCCGACATCTTGGCGTCAGAGATAGAGGCTGGCAAGGTTTATACAATACTTGCAGCTGGTACAACTGATTTCACAGCGGTTGGAGCAGCAGATAACAACACGGGAACTATTTTTACAGCCACAGGGCCTACTACTGGTAGCGGAACACTTTACGCGTTTATCGATAGTCATTTTGGAACGCAGCTTGCTCGCGGCGAGTATTTCTTCCAGAAGACAGTAGACCTTGGCAATAAGTTCAGCGTGCGTATGCAGCGTGTGTTGACAGCTAGAGGTTTATACACAAGTGCATTGATTGATGATCGTTCTGAGCTTATTGATACATGGTCTGATTTTGACGGTCTTTTGCCTGACGATACAAACGTCGAAATGTATTTTCGCAAAAACCTTGACACTACAGCTAGCAATGTTAATCAAAACACAATCGCTGTCAGCGCACTGGCCGGCAACATTGTGCAAGAGGACGGCTCAAAAATTGAACAAGAAGATGATGTCAGCACCATTCAGCGCAATTCAGTGCTGGAGTTTGGAGCGTGGAGCCCACTAGAAAACAACGCAGAGGCCGGACGTTTCTTTCAGTTCAAAGCTGTGTTGACAACAGATCACGTTGACCAAACACCAATCGTGGATCAACTCGGCGTAACGTTGCAGCTTGAGCGCCGCGCAGAAAACAGTAAAAAACTCAGTTCTGAATCGCTGCGCACGCTGCGTGACAATGATCCTGAAATCTTGACAGACGTAGTCTTTGAAAATGCGTTTTATACAGACGCCGACACAGAGGTCACTGTTGGGATTACTGCCTTTGAGTTGCAGAGCGGCGATTATTACAGGATCACCAACTTGACAGGGACTGGGTTTGACATCGATTTCTACAACAGCAGCAACGCTGTCATTGACAGGAATTTTCAGTACACTGCGATAGGATACGGAACACAGCAGTCCTAAGGCATTGTTATGGCTCAAGCCAATGGTGAGGTTGCGAATGCCAGTGGCGCGGCCGTAAGACAAGACCTGAATGACCAACTAGCAGCAATTTTTACAAACCATAGTGGTGCGACTCAACCGGCAGTGCCAACTGCTCGCCAAGCTCACCAGTGGTGGTACGACGAGACTAACAACATTCTCAAAATAAGAAACGACGCCAATAGTGGTTGGATCAACGTTATTGATTTCAATGCAGGCGCAGAAGGTGCATTGCATGTGCCTGTTGGAACGGCAGCGGCAACATCGATTCGTCCAGCAGCAGACACTAACTCTGGCTTTTTCTTCCGTCAAGGCGATAACGCGGTTAATGACGGCTATGGCTTTGGCTATGCCATGAACGGGACTGAATATTTGACAGTACAGGCAAACACGACTGATCAAAGCACTCCTGATCTGTGTTGGAAATCAACGGGTGTCAGCATGAATGTCAACACATCTAGTACCTCTGGCGTTCAGTTTACTCAAGCAGGACGAGTAGTTATACAAAAAGATGCAGGCTTTGTGCTCGGGTTAAATCGAACCACTGACTATGGCGATATAATGTTATTTAACGCCTTAGGGGTTAACAAGGGCAATATCTCTATTAGTAGCGGTGGTGTCGCTTACAACACAATTTCTGATCACAGGCTGAAAGAAAACGTTGTTGCACTTTCAGGCGCAAAAACTCGTTTGCAGCAGTTGCCTGTTAAACGCTTCAATTTCACTGTTGATCCGGGTAGAACCGTTGACGGTTTTCTTGCTCATGAAGCACAAGCCGTTGTGCCGGAAGCGGTTACAGGGACTCACAATGAAGTTGATGCAGATGGTAATCCTGTCTACCAAGGCATTGACCAAGCCAAGTTAGTGCCATTGCTTACGGCAGCATTGCAGGAAGCGTTCACCGAAATTGCTGCTTTAACAGCTCGCGTTGAGACCTTGGAGGCTGGCTGATGGCTGATAAGCGTATTTCAGATTTATCTGGGCTTACTGATCCAGCAAATGACGACCTGTTTGTTGTCGTTGACGCAAGTGAAGCAGCTGACGCTGATAAAAACAAAAACCTAACGTTTGAACTGCTGCACAAGTCTGTTGGTGATGGAACGGCGGCGTCACCATCAATCAGCTTTCTAAGTGATGCTGGTGTTGATGGATTTTTCAAACCTGCTGCGTCTGAAGTCGCTGTTGCTGTTGGTGGTGCGTATAGCAGCAAGTTCACAGCAGCTGGCTTCCAAGTAGGCACTGGAACGGCAGCAGCACAGCTGCATCTGTTCAGCACTGATACGACCGATCAGGTCATTATCGAGAACACTGATGCTGGCCTAGATACAGCGCCTGATGTGGTGTTGTATCGCAANTCAGCTTCGCCTGCTGCTGATGATTTTCTTGGCAACCTTGAGTTCAGAGGCAAAAACGCTGCAGCTGAAACNATTGCTTACGGCCAAGTTTTTACAAAAATNGCTGACGCNACTGATGGCAGCGAAGATGGCACGCTCCANCTGATCACGATTGCTGCTGGCACTTCAGCNGCTCGNGTAACNGTNAAAAGCGACAAGGTTGGAATCAACGAGGCTGACCCACAGCATCCGCTCCACATTACGGAATCGGTTGCAAACACTGGGTTGTTCATCGAGTCAGCAGAGGCGGTCAGTGTCAGTGCTGCTGACATCACGCTGTATCACCACAGAGGCAGCAGCGTTTCTGGTCAAGACGCCGATGTTCTAAGCACCATCAAGTTCCAAGGCAACAACGACGCTTCGACGCCTGAGCAGATTTTGTTTGGTGCGGTAGAAGCCAGCATCGTTGACGCCAGTGACACAACTGAAGACGGCAAGCTTGATTTCAAGGTGCAGTCTGCTGGCACATTGACAAGCATGGCTGCAATTACAGCAGCCAACGTCACGCTTGGCAGTCGTCCAATTCTCCCAACGCATACACCTGCATCAGCCAGTGCTGCTGGTACGGCAGGCGAGGTGGCATGGGACGCCAATTACATCTATATCTGTACTGCCACTAACACCTGGAAACGGGTTGCTATTTCGACGTGGTCGTGATGGCGGTAGCATTAGCAGGAGGTTGAGGGGTCATGGCAAACGCCAAAATCACTGATCTGACTGAGCTAACAGCAGTTCAGGGATCTGACGTTCTGCCGATTGTTGACACGCTCAACGATCAGACCAAGAAAGTAACCGTGACCAATGTGGTTGCGACTGGTCTGGGCACAGGAGTTATTACAACTGCCAAGATTGCTGACGATGCAGTTACGGCGGCAAAGCTTGAAGACACGACAGTAACGCCAGGGTCTTACACGCTTACAAGTCTGACGGTTGACCAGCAAGGTCGTATTACTGCTGCGTCTAATGGGACTGCTGCTGATACAGACAAGATTGTTGAGGGCAACAGCGAAGCGGAGGTTGTCGATACCGGCTCTGACGGTCATTTCAAAGTTACGACTGAGGGTAGTGAACGAATCCGTGTTGGACCTGCGGGTCAAGTTGGTATTGCTGGAGCAAATTACGGAACTAGCGGTCAGGTTTTAACCAGTGGCGGAGCTTCTGGAGCGGTTAGTTGGCAAGATGCTGCCGCAGGTGCAACAGGCGTCATCCTTGAGAATCAACAGGCCATCAGTAGTAACTACACCCTGACTACTAATTACAATGGGTTGAGCGTTGGCCCGGTCACGATCCAAAACTCAATCGCTGTCACTGTCCCTAACGGGGCAGTTTGGATGATTCTCTGATCATGGCCATCAAATTAAAGCGGAGCAGCACTGCCAATAAGCGTCCAATCCCTTCGCTGCTGGGATCTGGCGAACCAGTCGTCAATACAAATGAAGCGTCACCAGCGCTGTTTTTCAAAGATACGAACGGCAACTTAGTCAAGGTTGGTCCGGTTCATATCGGGACTAACGCTCCAAACTCATCACCAGCTAGCACGGCTGCTACTGCGCTCGTCGCTGGTACGACGTATCAGATTCTGACTGTTGGCTCTACTGACTTCACGTCTGTTGGAGCGTCTAACAACAATGTCGGTACTATCTTCCAGGCCACTGGAGCGGCAACTGGTTCTGGCACGGTATCTGGTCAACAAGGTGTTGAAAAAGGTGAGGAGTGGTTAGATACCAGCACGAACAAGCTCAAGATCTATAACGGCAGTGCTTGGGTTGAAGTTGGCGGTGGTGGCTATCCAGCTGGTGGCGGTTCAGATGAGTGGGCATTGGAGCATGACAACACGGTGACAACGTCTTATTCGATCAGCAGCGGCAAAAATGTGGTTTCCGCTGGTCCGGTTAGTGTGAATGCATCGGCAGTAATCACGGTGCCAGCTACTACGACCTGGGTGATTATCTAATGGGACTCCGACTCGAAGGCCAAACTACAGGACACGTAACGCTGCAGGCACCAGCAACTGCAGCTGACAACACGCTGACGCTGCCTAATGGCAACGGATCTAGCAACGACATGATGATCACGAATGGCAGTGGTGTGCTGTCGTTCTCGTCTTTTGTTGTCAGTGGTCAGTCGCTTGCATCGAGCACAACCATTGCAGCATCAACGAATGCAGGTGTTGTGGGTCCTCGATACACCATTGCGACAGGAGCTACACTGACGGTATCGACTGGTTCGTTCTTTACGGTGCTGAACTGACATGGCAGGAACAATCATTGCTGACACCATTGAGCACTCTGACTCAACGTCGTCAGCCACGAACCAGCTTGCAGCCAAGAATGCTGCACAGACTTTTACCGCTGGACAACGCGGTGAGGTGACGACCTTAACGAGTGGGTCTACGGTGACGCCTAATTTTGCTGATAGCAATAACTTTACGTTGACGCTTGGAACGAACGTCACACTGGCTAATCCAAGCAACTGCACTGCTGGTCAATCTGGATCAATCTTTTTGGTGCAAGATGGCACCGGGTCACGAACAATTACTTTTGGGTCGTACTGGGATTTTGCGGGAGGCAGCGCACCAACGATAAGCACTGCAGCTAATGCGGTTGATCGCGTTGATTACATCGTGAGAAGTGCTTCTTCTATTCACGCCGTCGCTACTTTGGCTTACTCATGAGCGTTATTGGAAGCAACGTACTTGCTGGCTCGTCTGGCGCTGGTGGTGGTGCTTATACGGGAAATCTTGCTGTAGCCCATGGCACCACTCCCTACGTGTCAGTGTATGAGTGGGATGATGGCTTTGGCAGTAAATATGCAGACCCTTCTTCCGTGGCGACCAGTACCGGGGAGGAAGTAGAGTTTAGTCCTGACGGCAATAATCTTGCGCTTACTCATTCTGGTTCTCCATATATAGCTGTATATCCTTGGTCATCCTCTGGCTTTGGCAGTAAATACGCAAATCCTTCTACCTTGCCAACTGGTAATGGTGAGGGGGTAAATTGGAGCCCTGACGGGAATAATATTGCGGTTGCACATCCTAGTAGTCCTTACATCACTGTTTATGCTTGGTCATCAGGTTTTGGAAGCAAATATTCAGATCCTTCTACTCTACCGGCCCTTCATGGCTACAGAGTAGCCTGGAGTCCTGATGGCAATAATATTGCTGTAGCACACACTAATAGTCCCTACGTTAGTGTTTATGCATGGTCTTCTGGCTTTGGTTCTAAATATTCAAATCCTTCTACTTTGCCAGGGGGCAACGGCAATGGAGTAGCCTGGAGTCCTGACGGCTATAACATTGCTGTAGCGCATAACAATAGTCCTTACGTTAGTGTTTACGCATGGTCATCGGGTTTTGGTAGCAAATATTCTAATCCTTCTTCCTTGCCGCCTGGTACTGTTCCAGACGCAAAGTGGAACTCTGATGGAAGTGTTCTTGCTTTAGCATGTTTTAGCAGTCCTTACATTCTTGCCTATGCTTGGTCTTCAGGATTTGGCAGTAAGTATTCAGACCCGTCTACATTGCCAGCTGGCCCCTCTCGGGAGATAGCTTGGACTCCTGACGGTAAGAATATTGCTATACCGCATAACAATAGTCCTAATGTAACCGTATATTCTTGGGATTCTGGATTTGGCAGTAAGCATTCAAACCCGTCTACTTTGCCGCCTGGTCTTGGCTTTAGCGTAGATTTCAGCCCTGCTGACTGATACTGGCAAATACTTTATCGAGTGATATATTAACCCTGGTACTTACCTTTTTATGAGCAAGCTCGAAACCCTCAATTCCGCCCTAGCAGCTCGTGAGGACGAGATTCTCAACTACCAGATCAACATTGACAACTACGTCAGGGCTATCGCTAAAATCGAAGCTGAGCACGCAGACAAGCCCGGCATGTCCGAGTTTGCCGCAAACCTGTCGAACCTGCTGGAATCCAGCAAAACCGAGCAGCTCAAAGCGATTATTATTCGTGATGTAATCGCAGACCAACTCGCTGAACTGGAGCCATCCTGATGTTCTACGCAAAGCTCGACGCCAACGGTGCTCTGGAGCGGTATCCGTACACGTTGACGGATCTGCGTCGCGATAACCCGCAGACCAGCTTTGGTCGCACCATCAGCGAAGAGACTGCTGAAGCTTTTAGCTGTGTGCCTGTTACGCAGGTTACGCCTCCTGCTGATGACCACACTAAGAATTTTGAGCGGTCAGCGCAGCTTGTTGATGGAGCGTGGCAAGAGCAGTGGATTGAATCTGATGCAACTTCAGATCAGATCACTGAGCGCACCACTGCAAAAGCCAACGATGTAAGAGCAGAGCGCAACGAAAAGCTTGCTGCTACTGATTGGACACAACTTGCTGATCAGTCTTCTATTGCTGGTACCTGGACGGGTTACCGCCAAAGCCTCAGAGACGTGCCAAGTCAATCTGGTTTTCCGTTTACAGTTACTTGGCCCACTGAACCCGGTAGCTGATTGCAGCGCAGGCTAACATTGGTGTAATTGGCCTTTAGCTGGTGTAGCGATGGCGTTTGGAACCGTCAAGGTAGACACGATCACGACCAGTACCCAGTCAGTGACTGTCGATAATCTGCTTGAATCAGCAGATATTGGCAGCACTGTTCAAGGTTATGACGCCGACACCGCCAAGACTGATACGGCTCAGACTTTTACTGCGCTGCAGACGTTAAACGCAGGGCTTGCAGTAGATGGACCATACAAGCAAGTGGCAGAAGCGGTTGGGTCTACAGCCATCGATCTGTCAGCTGGCAATTATTTTACAAAGACAATCTCGGGCAACACCACTTTTACGTTTACCAACCCACCTTCTTCTGGAACGGTGGGCAGCTTTACGTTGGAGCTGACTCATTCTTCTGGAACGGTGACGTGGCCATCTTCAGTGAAGTTTCCTGCTGATACCGCGCCAACTTTGACGACCGGCAAAACGCATTTGTTTGTGTTTATCACTGATGATGGCGGTACGCGGTATCGCGGTGCGGCACTTGTTGATTACGTGAACTGAGGCGTTATGGATCCGATTAGCGCACAAACTGTACTTGCCGCTGCTGGCGCTGGTGGTGGCGATGAATATGTAGTTGCGATTGGACACGATGACAGTCCTTACATATCAGTGTATGAGTGGGACTCTGGATTTGGCACTAAGTATGCAGATCCATCGACTGCTTTGCCACATAGAGTAGAAGACATTGCATTTGGTCCGAATGGTGATTATATCGCTATGGCGTGCATAGCAAGTCCATTTATATTGGTATATTCTTGGTCGTCATCAGGCTTTGGCAGCAAATATTCTAACCCGTCAACTTTGCCTGCGCACCCTAACTATGGAGGTGGCAACGCTATTGCTGTTAGCCCTAGTGGCAGTGATATTGCTATCGCACATGACAACTCTCCATATATAACTGTATATCCTTTTAGCTCAGGTTTTGGCACTAAGTATTCAAATCCTTCCTCTTTGCCTACCAATACTGGCAGAGGGGTTGATTTTAGTTCTGACGGCAATTACATTGCTGTTGGGCATCAAGGCTATCCTTATTTAAATGTATATCCGTGGTCGTCAGGTTTTGGGAGTAAGTATTCAGACCCTTCAACTCCTCCTGGCGGCATTGGAAGGATTACTAAATTTAGCCCCGATGGCAACACTATTGCTATTTCAAACGATGGTTCTTCCAAGATAAATGCATATCCTTGGTCTTCATCAGGTTTTGGCACTAAGTATTCAGATCCATCTACCTTGCCGACAAGCGCCTCAGGCCTTGCATGGCACCCTGATGGCGATGCTATCGCAGCCGTTCATGGCGGTAGCCCTTATATAACTGCATATCCTTGGTCATCTGGGTTTGGAACAAAATATGCAGACCCTTCGTCATTGCCAGATGAGAATGCTAGAAAAGTTGCATTTAGCCCCGATGGCGCTGACATTGTGATAGCTCACGGCAAGCATTATCAAACTAACAATATGCTGTCTGCTTACCCTTTTTCTTCTTCGTCTGGATTTGGTACTAAGTATTCGCCTCCATCCACCCCACCTCCTAGTAACGCATTCGGAGTGGCGTTCGGCACACTGAGTTGACCCATGCAACGTCCTGATCCCATGATTCCCTGCAAGCCAGGTGCAGAAGATGTCGAAGCGATGTCTAACCGCATGGCTTGGCTTGAAGAATTGTTCTTCCTTGATGGCCGCGACCAAATCAGCCATCCGCAATATGGCTTGTTTACTGGCTTGGCGAACAAGTACAAAAACCTGCAGTCAACGGATGACTGCTAGCGATGGCCGTTATAGTGGTCCAAGGAGGTAAGCCATGAGCATCGACCCTGGAACGTATAACTTCGCTGTTCAGCGCCGTGCAGATTGGAGCGTCTTGCTGCAATTCAAGGACAGCACTGATACGGCGATCAATTTGACTGGATCGACTGTTGCTGCTCAAGCATGGGATAAGGCACGTACCAATAAATACGCAGACTTTGGGATTACTTATACAAGTCGGTCTAACGGGCAGGTGACGATAAGTCTGTCTGATACAGACACGACCTTGTTTCCAGACGAGCTGTACTACGACGTTTTAGTTACAGACGGTACAGGCCGCAAGGACTATTACCTTGAGGGAGTCATCGTTGTTGAGGAGGGCTACACGACATGACAGCTGTCAACGTAACGAACGTCAAGAATAAAGTTGCGGTCACAACAGATGGGACGACAACGATCGTCACTGCAACAACTGCTGGGCCGCAAGGCCCACCGGGCGATTTTGGTTTAAACCAGTCAGCCAAGGTAGACAAGTCAGTAATTTATTACGACCAGTCAGCCGATATTTTTAAGGCTGATGCTGTCTACACAGCAGAGACTCTTACGGATGGCGGTTCGTTCTGACAGCCATTTTACGCCCGTTTTGTTCACCCATCCATTGAGTCATGTCTAACACAATTCGGATTAAACGCCGCGCTTCTGGAGCGGCTGGCGCACCATCTTCGCTGGAAAATGCGGAACTTGCTTTTAATGAAGTAGGTGACGTTCTTTACTACGGTAAAGGCACAGGTGGTGCTGGCGGTAGTGCAACCACCGTTGAAGCGATTGCCGGTTCTGGTGCGTTTCTTGCCCTGACTGGCACTCAGACTGTTGCTGGTAGCAAGACGTATTCAGGCACTCTGATTGCGCCTACGCAAAGCGGTGGTGATAGCTCCACCAAAGTTGCAACCACCGCCTATGTGCAAGGCGAGATTGGTTCATTCATCACTGGCAACCAGACAATCACCTTGAGTGGAGATGCTTCTGGTTCTGGCACGACCGGCATCTCTGTAACGCTGGCAAACAGCGGTGTATCTGCTGGTACGACTAGCGGGATTACTGTTGATGCAAAGGGTCGCATCACTGCAATTACTGGTCTAGCTGCTTCGGATATTCCGACGCTAACTGCTGCCAAGATCAGTGATTTTGACACCACTGTTCAGGCAAACCGTCTCGATGAGATGGCTGCACCGACAGGTGCCGTTGACTTTAATAGTCAGCGCATTACTGGTGTCAGCGATCCTACTGGTGCTCAAGACGCTGCAACTAAGTCTTACGTCGATGCCGTAAAGACTGGCCTTGATGTTAAGGACAGCGTCAAAGTTGCGACGACTGGCAACATCACATTGTCTGGAACGCAGACAATTGATGGCGTTTCAGTTGCCGCTGATGAGCGCGTCTTGGTGAAGAGCCAAACAGATGCCTCGGAAAACGGAATCTACGATTGTAAGTCTGGTGCTTGGGCACGTTCCAGNGACTTCGACTCCAACACNGAAGTNACGTCTGGTGCGTTTACNTTCGTTGAGCAAGGCACTGTCAACGCAGATGCTGGCTTNGTTCTGACGACTGACGGNNCNATNACCGTTGGTACGACTGATCTGGCATTTACCCAGTTCTCTGGTGCGGGATCTGTTTCTGCAGGCGATGGCCTGAGCAAGAGTGGCAACACTCTGAGTGCTGACCTCAAGGCCAACTCTGGCTTGGTTATCAGCAGCGGTGAGATTGCACTGGACCTTGACGCTTCAAGCATCAGCGGTTCTCTTGGTATCGCCGATGGTGGTACGAATGCCACTTCTGCTGGTGACGCCAGAACCAATCTTGGCCTTGCTATCGGCTCTGATGTGCAGGCTCATGACGCCATCTTGGATGACGTTGCAGCTCTGACTCAAGCGGCTAACAAAGGTATTTTCTTTGATACCGCCAACTCTGCTGCCACTTTTGACCTGACTGCTGCAGGTCGGGCACTGCTTGATGACTCTGATGCTGCTACTCAGCGCACAACGCTGGGTGTTGCGATTGGATCGGATGTTCAGGCATACGATGCCGAGCTTGCTGCTATTGCTGGTCTGACCAGTGCGGCTAACAAGCTTCCTTACTTCACAGGCAGTGGCACCGCTGATCTTGGCAGATCTGACTGCGTTTGCTCGTACTCTGCTGGATGATGCCAACGCATCTGCAGCACGGACAACCCTTGGCGTAGCCATCGGTTCTGACGTTCAGGCTTACAACGCTCAGCTTGCAGCTTTTGCTGCACTGTCGAACTCTGATGGCAACTTCGTTGTTGGCAACGGATCAACATTCGTTGTTGAGTCTGGAGCGACTGCACGCACCAGCCTTGGCCTTGGTTCTATTGCAACTCAGGCGTCCAACAACGTGAGCATCACTGGTGGTTCCATCTCAGGCATCGAGCTTGACGGCGGCACCTTCTGATTAAACACATACATCCTGCTGGGTAACACCAGCAGGTTTTTTTATGGACACTAATCAGAACCGTCCCACAGAAACTGCCACTAATGTAGGCAGCGGAAACGTTTCCCCACTCTTCCATGATCAAACGTGTCATTGGTGTCGCCGGTATGGCAGCTGTGCTGGCATCTCCTGTTTACGCAGGCCCATTCGTAAACCTTGAAAACAACGCTGGCTTCACTGGATCTGACTTTGGCGGCTCTGTAACCGACATGCATGTTGGCTACAGAGGTGGTGATGGCGTTTATGGCTATTACATCCAAGGTGGTCCTGCCTATGTCCAGCCTGACGGTGATGCTGGTGAGTTTGAGCTGTCTGGCAAAATCGGCGGCAGCGTTCAAGCCACTGAGCAATTTAGTGTTTATGGAGAAGTCAGCGTCATGACTGGCGACGACGACACTTCATACGGCACCAAAGTTGGCGTGGACTACAGCTTCTGAGCTATAACAAAGCTGTCTTCTCACACAGGACAGCAATTCGCCCCCGTTTAGGTAGAGCTGCACGGGGGCTTTTTGTTGCCTACAAGAAAACCCTGCCTAGGACAGGGTTCTCAAGAGCAGTGACGGACTCCCGACGCAGGGGTGGTCTATATGCTGTAGCCGCTCCGAAGAGCATCGTGTTTCGTTACCGGAGTTGGCTAACTCTCTGATCCCTCACCCTGTTAAGGGGTCCAAGCCACTTTGTCTTGGAACACGACACGACTAATATGACTGTGACCTGCGTTTTGGTCAAGTGCAAAAGGTTTTTAATGTCTTATCAGTCTTGGCGTTCCTGATGTCTGGAACGTTGGTTGGAGCGACAATCGTTGCGTTTGCTCGCGTTCCAAGAATGGTTCAAGACTATTTGGACGAGGCCACCAGTGGTGTTATTGACGAGGTGACAGAGGCTATTCCTAGTCAGATTGATGAAGCGATGCCAGAACTGCCGACAGAGACTGGCTTGCCGATCAAGTCACCATTTTAGTGTTGGCAGTTGGATCNTCTGGGTCATGNGCTTCAGGNCCNNAGCNTTCCGCCTTAATCCGTTNNNCNATATCAAGTTCTGGCGCGGGTGCTTTTGGTTTTTGCTCAAACGACCCTAGCCATTCTCGTAATGAGTCTCCTGTCGGAGTGCCCTTAGGCCATTTAACGTGACGCAAGATCATCTTGTGATCTGTAAACAGCCGAGACGACTTGCCACACAAAACTGTGTAAGTAATCTCAGGCCCTTCGCGTCTACGGTTTCTCTCGATCCAAAGTTGACCAGCAACAAACCGTTCACCCTTCATGCCAGAAATCCCTGAGATTGGTATTGGTGCGGTGCAAGTGCCGGAGATTCCGGCTTGGCGTGCCATGCCTCCACAGAGTATTCCGGTTGCGCCGCCAGTGACGTTACGAATTGGTTTTCCTATTGCTGACATACCTGGCTGTGTAGAAACCAGAAATTCAGGAGCAGGCGACAAGGAGATCTATAACACCGATCCAAAGGGCAACATCACTGTTTGCGGTGGCCAGATGCCGTCATACAAACCCATTGATTACACACCTGGAACGTTGGTGTATGGAGCGGCAAAACCTCCACCGCCACCAGAAGAAGAGGTAGAGCCAAAGAAAGAAAAACCGGCTGGTTCCTTAAGCCAACCGGCAGTTACTCTTCCGTCAGGCCGTGACATTCCTGACATCCCACTAGATAGCGATGAATTGCCATGCCCGCCACTGGATGCATTACCTATTGGTGTAAGAGGCAAACAAGGAACTGGGATTGTCATTGGATATAAGCGTGTCGATGGTCAGTGCATCACGATGTATGACCGTTTGCCGATCGACAAGATTATCGACAACTACCTACCTCCTGCACCTGTTGCGCTGACGACTGGCGTTATTGCTGCAACAGCTGCAACATCAGCCATTGTGGCCAAGCCGCTAGGCGACTACGTGTTGAAGCTGATCAAACCTGCTGTCAAAAAGACAGTTAAGAAGCTTAAGGGGATGATTGGGAAGAAGCCGCGCCCTGAGTCTGATGCTGAGCGGAGGAAGTTTCAGCGTTCTCTCCGTAAGTGATTTTGTGGATGTGAGGCGGGATGACGCCTGGCGGATTTTGCAGAATTACGTCAGCACAGATTGACGCATAAGGCGAATCAGGGTGAAAGCTAATGCCCTCTTTCATCAGTGAAGCGCAGTTTTTAAGTCTGGCGATTTCGTAGTTAAGTCGCTTGTCAGCAAGTTGGGCGTCGAGCAAAGCCACCTGTTTTTCAGCTGCTTTTCTGCAGCTTCTGACGTGNGAACGGTCNAGCGGTACTGANATTGTNGCTGTNATNCCGCCGTTNATNGANTAATTAGTTTTTTGACCCGTNCTGATTGGACGATANTANAGGACATTNCCCGGATTATCGGGCTGGCCATCTGGGACGGGATTACCCTCCGGATCTGTCGCGCCAACCAAATCGAGCTGGTCATAAACCGGTTCTTGGTAGTAGCTCTCATAGGGATGTGCCCAGCTAGTGGTTGTACTTAGAAAAGGATTGATGTGAAGAGTTGCTCCCTGACAAGATATCCCTGCATAGTTGAACCCGAATGTGCGTGATGGCACTACCTGCACAGCCTGATTGGTCACTGAGCCACTACTATTTGCGACTGGTGCAGCCGTACTACTTACTTGCGCTTGTGCTGGAGCGGAAAGCAGCAGAAGCGTTGCTATGACTCGCTTCATTGCGTAAACGTGCTTGTCGTCTCAGTTATAGATTCAATATCGGTGTCACGGTTGATAATTGTATGGTTTACCAAGCCTGGCCCCTGCAAGGTTTCAACGAACTGCATGGCTTCGCCTTGATTAACGATTGTCCAAGTTGGCTTGGTTGCAGCATCAAGGTTGGTCCATTTACTGGTGATGCCCTCAATAGTGTTTGACGTTGTCGTCAGATCCATTGGAGCGATAGCGGCGTCAGTCTTGATATTTGTACCACTGACTGAATACTCGTAGCCAGTGCGGTACTCGTATGAGTTGATGACCTCTGTGACCTTGGTCTTGGTCGTTGTTGTGGAGGAGAGAACGCCTTGCGAAAAGTTTGGAACGACAGGCACGGCTGCTGCTGGTGCGGCAACAAGCAAAAGCAGCAACAGAATCATTTGATCGTCAGTTCTTGGATGACTTGACCGATTGCAGTTGTGCCAGCGCCACCAGCTGTAACGGTAAGCGCACCATCAGTTGCAATGGTGCCAGCTAGCGTTCCAGCGACCCCACCTGATGTAGTCGTTGTATTGCCGAACACTGGCAATGCTGGGACTACTCCAGCGGTAACTGTTGTTGAGAGAACGGTTGGGACATCATCTCCTTCTGTATAGCTTTCGCTGTAACTGAAAGCATCACCAGCAGTGGTAATGCTGTAAGCACCAGGAGTGTAGCCAAGGGCAGTCCCGGAACTAAATGCAGTGAACTTGCTAGCAGTGTCCAAAGTGACGTTAGACCCAGATATTGCCAGTGAACTCGGCTGGCGGATTGCGACTGATCCCGCTCCATCAACTGACAATGAAACGCTTGACTGAATTTTATGGGTGATGTCTGCTTGCGCTGGAGCGGCAAGCAAGCTGGCGGCTAGTGCCAGAAGTGCCTTTTTCATTGGATTCCGGCTTTGGTGTCCTTATTGTCTACGTTAACGTTTTTCTCCTCCTTCTTTTTCTTGTTCAACTTGCCCAATGCTGGTGTGTAGGTCGCAGCTGTACCAGTCAGAAGTGACGCAGGAAACGTAGGGTCCACTGCTTGAGAGAAAATGCCNANGTAGTTAGCGGTNANGATNCCCATTGACCACAGCAGGATCGTGACTCGNACAACGTCACCCAGCCANGAGCTGTTTTGCTCTTCTTCCTTTTCGTGCTGATCTTCTGTGTTGGTGGCCATAGCAGAACAGAGCTACTGTTACAGGGTAACGAGTCCAAGCAAATGCTTCTAATCCTCAAGCCAATTTTGATGACCGCCTGGAAGTCAAGAGCGTTCAAAGAGTTGATTGTCGCAATGCTGGAGAAAATCGTTGCAAGCACGGACAACGATTTAGATGATCTAGCGGTCAAGCATGTCCGCGAAATGCTGTTGCCCGACACAAGGATTGAAAAATAGGTAATGTTCGGCATTATCCAAGTGACCCTGTTGCTGTTGGTCATGGGGCTTGCCTTGCTTCCGTTCTTTGAGTTTTTCCGTGGTACGCCCCATCAGTTGGCTGCAATTAAGGAGCTTGAGCAGTCCGTGCCGCAAGAGCTATTGGATGAAGACGCAGACTGGTTTCAAGCTTGGAAGGAAAGCGGCTATGACCAGCAGATCTATATGCCCTACTTCAAACAGCTCGACAACAAGACAGGCACTGGTATCAGGGAGTGCTTCAGTTCAGCGGCGGCCATGGTGGCTGCGTATTACAAGAAGGTTCGTACAGATGATGAGTACAACAAGATACGTGCGAAATACGGAGACACTGCGTCGGTAGAAGCTCAGCTAGCAGCGTTGCGAAGCTTGGGCTTAGAAGCTGAGTTTCGAAAAGATGGCGATGCTGACATGGTGGAGCTTGAGATTGAAGCTGGCAGACCAGTGTTGGTTGGTTGGTTACACGCAGGCAACATGCTTCGTGGTGAACCGCCAATGTGCAGTGGGCTTGGTTGCGGGCATTGGAGCGTAATCAGCGGTTATGCGGGAAAGAACAGCAACGATCCAGAGTGGATCATGCAAGATCCAAGAGGNTANCCNGAAATGGAGAAAGGCGGTCANAGCAANCCGCATTTGGGACGNAATGTCCGTGTGAGACAGGCTGCGTTTTATCAACGTTGGCAGAATGAAGGCCCTAGGACGGGTTGGGTNATTTTGGTTAACGAGTGAGTTTTATTCAGTTTGAGCTTCAGCCTGTTTGTGCTTAAGNTCTCTGACAGTTCGCATTTCNTGNCTGCCNCNAATCCTGGCCTCTACTGCCTCTTGCCACTTTTGTTCGTCNTTGTGCTTGGCTTCTGCATANACGTTTTCACTAGCCACTGAGGCAAGATATTCGTAGACAAGCTTTCTAATAAGCGCTGAAGGCTTCATGCCTAGAGCTTCTGCTTTTTCAATAAAGAGTTCTCCTCTGAAGGTCTCTAGCAGAACTTGGATATAAACGCGGTTGCCGTGCTTTGTCGCCATCGGCTCTAAAATACTAAACGAATGCTACCATGTTATCGAGTCGTCAACCTTTTTCTTCCANGCAGTTGCTTGAGCAGANCGNGCATTGGNGCGTTGNCGACNAGAGCCNTGTCTNACNTNTCTNGCTCCTTCTAANAACATTGCNGCCCNTTGAAGGTCAGCTGTTGTNGCTAGTTGAATTGCTTTGTTGAGGCGCTCCATGATGATCTGACGCCCCGATTTCGGTTGCGGCATACTTCATCGCGCCAGCAAGGGTTTGGTGGAACGTTAGCGCGTAAGACTCAGTTAGCACAATCCATTCAGCATTATGCCGAAAGATTTGTACGTTCATTTATCAGAATTAAAAATGTGGTGCAACTTTTTAAATTCATAAATTGGTGTTGAAGTAAGGATGCTGACTTCTACGTTGCAGCGTAATGCGTTGATAACTTGTCGCTCCATATAATCCATGTTGGATTCATAAGTAACCTGTTCAACAGCAAGTGGTTTGTCGTCTATGTCAAATGTGGTGAAGCGAGTTATTGCTAACGGACAGTGTTCGTCAGCGATCTGGCAGTAATGCAAATGCACGTTTTTAGTCCCCATCTCCGGAGCGGCAGAGTTCGTTGAATACAGTGGCGACAAGGCTTTCAGCCTGCTGCCTATCCAAACCATAGCTTGACCGACGACGCACCTTAGTAACAGCTTTATGAAAATCACTGGTGGTCAGTCCTAAATGGTTAGGTGGCTGCATGAGACGCTCACGAATCAATTCTGATCTATGAACACCTTTTTCTTTGGCTTCAGCAGAGAGTCTTTCGATCAGCTCTTCTGGAAGGAGGGTTTCAACTTTTTTCATGTGTGGATGTTACTTACGCTTTGGGCGTTTCTTGTTTTTTTGAGACGGTTTGATACGCGGCTTGGCTGGTTTGGCTTTGAGGCGATCAATAGTCTCGCGATAGCCAGGTGGTTCTGGGACGCCTGAGCGCTCCAAAATCTTGGTCCAGTTCATCCCTCACGCGCGTATAGATGTCCAAGCTGTCCAGGGCGCTCCAAAANNTAGTGATNGCAATGGATTTGACCCTGGACACTAGGGGTGGACAGGTTAGATGTGTCCANCCTCTTCNNNNGANAGCTCAATCTCAACCGCTCCATCAAACAGACCCTGGACACCTCTTGATTGTCCAGGGGTAGTGTCCACACCCAGATNCCGCTCCATGACTGGTTTTATTGGAACGGTGGACAGCTCCTTCAACTCTCCGCGTGCGAGAACTGCTGTCCAGTTCTTAGCTTGAGATCCTTTTGGAGCGTCTGAGACAATCAAGCCTCGCTTTTCGAGTCTCTGGAGCGATTTGTGGATCGCAGCTGGTTTGCCGTCGATCAGCGGATCACAGACCAGATCATCTTTGGAGCGTGACTCGGGGTAAACGACGCGGAGCTTCTGGAGAACACGATCAGTGACGGAAGCCGGGGAGGTGTTGGTCTCGTCCACCTCAGGCGTGAAGTCAGAGATGGTGAATGAAAGATCGTCTTGCATCTGCATGACGAGCTGAGTGCCCATCCGACCAGAACGTGACTTCTCGATGGTGATGAGGCGGCTGTGAGCGCCTACAACGCCACGTTCATCGTCAGTGGGCTTACGGAGCGCCCAGGTCTCGTCTACGGCGTCACGGATGGCTGAGGTGCCTCTGAAGCCACCATTCTTGTTGGCGTGGTGAACGATGAGGATGGTGGCCTTGGGGAAGAGGACACCGTTGTTCTTGGTCAGCCAGTACAGCGGAGTGGCGAAATCAGACTTGTTTTCGTCAAAGGCTCGACCACCAGAGCAGCCAATCAACGAGTCGATGACCACCAGCTTTGGCTGATGCTTTTTCATCAGCTTGATGAACTGGGCGTAGCGCTGAAGCTGCCAGTCCGTCTGAATCATGCTGTCTTTGGTGATGGGGAAGTCCACCTCTTGCAGCTGTTCCTTGAGCTGNACGAGAGGNTGATCACCNTTNAGNAGNACAACAGGNCCCTTTTGNACTGGAACGTGATTTCCACGGACGACAAAGGGNTTNCCAGTTGCGATGTGCTTAGCNAGAGCCCAAGCNGACATNGANTTACCNTCACCACCAGCGCCGTANATCANNACGACNGAAGGNTGAGGCAGCACATCAGGNATNAGGTANTCNCGCTCNGTTTCGGTNTCCATCAACTCNTGAATGCTCATGATGTCCTTGGCCTCTTCAAATGAAAGCTGGTCNACGATCAGCTTTTCGAGAGCAGTTTGATCGCGNTAGCCAGCCTGNAGNGCAAGNGTATTGAGCTTGTAGTTGACCTCAGCAGGNTTATCNAGNTCAAGGATNNTTTTGGCGCGGCGGATNACTTCATCGAANTCAAGAGTTGCNTGNCGNATCTCAGTTACAACTTTGGCTTCNGCGGATTNAACGATCTTTTTAGTGTCTTCTGAAAANCGTTTCCGNTNTGGNTCCTCCCGGTCTGCNAACCAGATCANGCTGCCAAGGCCAACACCATTGCCTTTGAAGGAATACCANACCTCTTCNCANGGNTTGGAGTCTTCCCATTCAGNGGCGTAATCAGGATCTTNACAGGACCANGAAGCCCANAGGTGAAGACCCATATCNGTGGGCAACGCNGAATGGATTGCCATCCCGATCTTCACCCAGTGATCACGAGTGCCCTTNCCTTGGGGCGAGATCACTGACAGNCATTCAAAGATNATNTGTTGGACTTCATCTTGAGTCCGNTCCGTNAANTCCAACTCTTTTTTGNTGATGGTGCGGGGAGGTTGTTTCATCTCCGCNAGCAACCAGTCTGGAGCTGTAGGGATGTCAGCGAGATCGCCGTCNANAAGATATTGACCNGGCTTGGANACTTTGCCGCCNGGGTAAGCACCAAAGACAACACCTTGGCGGCCCCAGAGAATTTCGTAGTCTCCACCGTCTTCCTTACGGAGTCCATGACCCTTTACGTCGGCCCACAGTTCTTCAGGGACACGGAAGAGGTACTTGGCTGCGTTGGCCTTGGTGGAAGTAATTATTGGAGCGCCATCGAGAGAGGAACCCCATGCCTTCAGGTATTTGGAGAGGTTCCGGTCAACGTCAAGGATGACGATGCCGTTGCCACGGATGCCAGTGAAGACACCAACGGCTTTGAGGTCAGAGTTCCGTTGGACCGCGAGAGCTACGTCGGCAGGTCCGAACTTCTGTTCGTAGCTGGCCTCTAGAGGGTTCTTGCCAGTCGCTGGCTTGCCGGAAACCATCCGGGTGCCCTTTGCATAAATTGGGGCGTAAACGAGCCCTTCAGGCAGCGTCTTGACGAACTGATTGAAGTTCATGTAAGATTNGAACGGAATGTAAAANNAACCCGATTCGTCCTNTAGCTGCGGGACGGGTCGGGTNTTTTTTTATCCTNCCCGAGGTTGACNGNNCGTCAATCCCGNNTTACANTNTNNAGGCGTCNNANTNAGACGCGACAACCNAAGAGGCAAACAACCGTGAAACTTTCCTCAGGATTTCTCGCCACNATCGAGAAAGAAAACGAAGGTTCATCTTCAGCAGATAATTATCTGCGTTACACGAAGCTGGACCAAGGCAAGCCTGCGAACTTNGCCCTGCTTGAGCAAGACCCGCTNGAGTATTGGCTGGTTTGGGGCGTAGCCAANGANAACGATTCAATGANGCCTTTCCGCTTCCTTGAGCAGCCCTCCCAGGCTGACATCGACCTTGAGCTTGGCTCTGACTACGTTCAGTCGATGAACTACGACAAGACTGCTGTTCGCAAGCCGTCTCAGTGTCTGACCTGGCCTGTTTACAACTGGGACATCAACAAGGTCCAAGTACTTGAGGTGTCTCACATCTCATTGGCGCGTCAGTTTGCCAAGTACGGCCTGAATAAGAAGTACAGCCGCAACCTGCTGGACTGGGACTTCGAGCTGTCGAAGATCAAGGCAGACATGGTGAAGTACGAGCTTCTGATCGTTCCCCGTGATGAGGACGAGCATGACGAAGCTGCGATGGAGAAAGCCTGGCGAGCTGCGGAAAAAGCTGGTTTCGATCTGAACCGGATCGTGACTGGCGGTGATCCGTTCAGCGAAGGCTGATCGCGTGTTTCTACTGTGACTACTGTTTCTACGCAGTTGGGGGGCTGGAGCCCCCTTTTTCATGTCTGGCGTTTTTTAAACTCCTTTTGCGTGCTTGACCGACACGCCCTGTGGGTATTCCTAGGCATCGTCGGCCAACCAGTTGCGTAACAAGTAAAGATCTGCTTAGAATCTCGATAGCAACAAAAAGCCCCTCAGAGGTTTGCCGACCGCTGAGGGGTGTTGCTGGGGTTAGACCCTGTTTGCACAGGTACATGCTAACCCCATTGCACACCTAAACCAATGGGAAGAATCATGGCCTTTGCAGCCAACATGAACACGTCTTATGAGCTGCGCGAATACGAGCAGCTTCTAGGCGATCTCATCACAAAGACCAAGGATGAGATGAACAAGCCGAAGGGTGGCGCTGCCAGCCTGAAGCAAGCAATCGGTCAAAACGTCCATCAAGGCGTTTTTGTGGAGCGCCATCAGGTTCAAAAGCCTGAAGGCCAAGGCGAACGCATCAGCATTGGTGAACTTTGCCAGAGCTACCAGCACGAAGTTGTTCAACAGCAAATCGACCCCGAAGCTGTTGAGCGGATCTTGTTTGGTCCTGACGGTTTGGTTCGCAAAGCTGGTGGTGGCCGCAGTCCTTATCTGATGGAGGATATTGAAGTCGCCTTCATCAAAGATGGTTTTAAGAAGATCGGTCCTGTCATTAGCTCAGGTCGCAACCGTCTTCTTGCTTTGCAGATCATGCTTCACGCTGCTGGCGCTGAGTATGACGAGATCAAGGACATCAAGATTCGCGTTAGCGAAATCCATGTGATGGACAAGGAAGAGCTTCAGCGCAGGATTATTTCTGCCAACACGGGCTCTCGTTCCTTCAGTCGCGCTGAGATTCGTGAACGGATGGGCTCAAGTGGTGGCGTCCAGCTGATCACTCGTCAAACCATCGAAGCCACGATTGCTGGAGCGACCAACGAAAAGACTTTCAAGGCTGCTCTTGGAGCGTGGATCAAGGATGCTGCGATTCAAAGCAGCTTGAACTACATGACACCGGCACAGTATTCAGACGCTGGTAACAGCCTTTGGAATCAGCTTTGCAAAGTCAATCGACCTGAGTCGAAAACTTTTTACAGCTGGATCAAATCTGATACCGGTCGTTTTGTGCAGATTG
>FUFK010065833.1_pt1 | contig 38788 bp, 32 predicted proteins | sample 1021851 | NCBI WGS metagenome assembly FUFK01 (sample SAMEA51879418, study PRJEB19060) | metagenome
CTCAATTGGCGGAAGAGCTGTGCTGCACTTAGCTCTCAGTTTTGGTGATAAACTAGGAGGAGTTATTGGCCTTCAATCGGCTTTATTCGCCGAAGATAGAAGTATCGGTGATCCTAATCCAGAAGACATTCTTTATCGGTCTGACGTGCACGGAGGAGAACTAGCTGGAGCNCTTATGGCTGGAATGACAGCGCCTCAATCNCCNCANNATGAACGCTGGGAAACNATTTGGCATTACATGCAANGTGGTCCTGGGGTTTTTAAAGGAGATCTTTTTTATTATTTTGANGACGGAGACCTTCGAGATTCAAATGTTAGTGATCTAAAAAATTCCAATTGCCCAATATACTTGCTAAATGGTGATTATGACGTCTCCGCCACGCCAGAAATGGGCAACGACTTAGCTCAACTAATTCATCCTGAACATTTTGAGGTTATGAGAGAGATGGGACACTTTCCAATGTCCGAAAATCCAGAAGGATTCAAACGCTATCTCGTAAAAATATTGGATAAGATCATTAATAGCTATACACAAAATGGGTCATAAATTATTCTATTTCATACTACGCAAGCCAAACTTTAGACATTAGACACATTTTCCTGACTTGTAGAAACTCAAAAAAATATATTGGACGCTGAAAGCATGGCAATAGAAAGAGAAAAGTGGGAACCTTTAAAGATTGAGACACCGCCGCTCTTTATTTGGCCTCCAAAGCCGTTACCTTTGGTAAAATATATCTTTGGATATCCAGGATATTTTCTACCCCGAAACATTTGTTATATGGCATTAGCCTTATTCACATGGTTTTTTCTCACACCTTCGTTGGTTGAGATGAAAACATTTCAACTCGATTGGATTGCTTTTATCTATGGCCGGAATCTAATACTTATGTTTTTAATATTTGGGGGTTGGCACTTACGTTTTCATATGATTAAAGCGCAAGGCACGAAATATTCATTCAATAACAATTGGCCACAGGAGAAACATCGGAGGTTTTTTTTCAACAACCAAGTCTACGACAACATGTTTCATAGTGTTGCTTCAGGTTGCACTATATGGACCTCTTACGAAGTAATCACTATGTGGGCGTTTGCAAACAATTTGATACCCTTTCTATCGTGGGAGGCCAGCCCATTCTGGTTTATTGTCCTTTTCCTGGTTATACCGATTTTTAGAGACGCTCACTTTTATTTGGTTCACCGCTTATTACATTTTAAATTCCTCTATAAACATGTGCACGCCCTTCACCATAAAAATATCGATATCGGACCATGGTCAGGTCTGGCTATGCATCCAATTGAACACTTGCTATATTTTAGCGGAGTATTGATACATTGGATCATNCTCTCGCATCCCCTACATGCAATTTTACACATACAAGCAACCGGCTTGACCCCTGCCCTTGGACACCTTGGTTTCGACAAATACCTTTTTAGAGGCAAAACTCCTTTAACATTAGGGCAACGCTACTTTCACTATCTTCATCATAAGTATTTTGAATGCAACTATGGTGGTGATGGTACTGTTCCAATGGATAAATGGTTTGGGTCGTTTCATGATGGCACTGAAGAAGGTCACGAACTCATGAAACAGANACGCAAAAAAACTCNTGGATTAATTTAATTTTTTTCAACTCTCTGAGGTTATAAATGTCAAAACTTCCTGCCACCATGCATGCTGTAGAAATTAAAGAATTTGGACCTGCTGAAGGTCTCGTGCTAACAGAACGACCCGTCCCAATTCCTAACGATGGCGAGGTTTTAATTCGTGTCTCTTATGCCGGTGTTAACCGACCTGATGTCCAACAGCGGCTTGGTGGTTACCCTCCTCCTCCGGGTGCCTCGGACATTCCGGGTTTAGAAATAGCGGGTGAGATTGTGAGCGCCGCACAGAACGCAAATCATTGGAAAACCGGTGACAAAGTGTGCGCTCTCGTTTCTGGCGGAGGCTACGCTGAATACTGCACAGCACCAGCATTACAATGTCTACCAATACCCAATGGATTTTCTCTAGAGGAAGGCGCCTCCATAGTAGAGACGACTTATACCGTTTGGGCTAATGTATTTATGAGAGGCAAACTNAAAGAAAATGAAACTCTTTTAATACATGGTGGAAGTAGTGGAATAGGAACTACCGCCATACAAATGGCAAAGTGTTTCGGTGCCCGGATTGTAATTACAGCTGGGAGTGATGAAAAGTGCGATGTATGTATGGATTTAGGNGCGGACCGNGCCATCAACTATAANAAAGAAAATTTTGTTGAGGTGATGAAAGCAGAAGGTAAGGCAGATGTCATTCTAGATATGGTGGGTGGAGACTATCTACAAAGCAATATTGATTGCCTTAATGTTGACGGACGACTTTGTCAAATTGCCTTTCTAAAAACCCCAGTGGTCGAAAAATTTAATTTCATTAAGATGTTAACGATGCGTTTAACGCTGACCGGTTCTACGTTGCGTCCAAGAACCGTTAAACAAAAAGGACAGATTGCAAGCGATTTGAAAGAACACGTATGGCCTTTATATGAAAACGGGTCTATAAAACCTGTGCTTTATAAAACATTCGAGTTAAGTGATGCTTCAAAAGCTCATGCACTGATGGAATCAAGTGAACACATTGGAAAAATTATGCTCAAGTGTGATTGAAATTTTTATTTTTTAATTTGAATTATTGTTTTCCAACTAGAATGTTCAGCCACAAATTGTCTGTTACCTCTGCTTTATCGTCGGACCGCAAGACTACAGTTGTTGTCGAAGACTCGATAATCGCAGGACCTTCAATCTTTTGACTGGGAACAAGCTCCTCAAGATTGAAAACTGGCGCGTCAACCCAACCTGCTAGAAAGATTTTTCTTGTTGTGCGGTGCCCGCTTGCGGCACGCGCCTCTGTTTTTGGTTCCTGAGGTAAATCAGGTAACGCGCCTATAGCCGCAAGACGGCCATTTACAAGAACTGCGTCTTGATCCGGTAAACTATAAGTAAAAAGCTCTTCATGCCTTTTGTGAAAACGGTCCGAAATGCTTTTCATTAAATCGTCGTCGCTAAAATCCACGTCGTCTAGTGAAACGTCCACCTCATAAATTTGTTCGCCGTAACGCATGTCTGCCGACCTACTGATACTTACGTCGCCGTCAAATGCCTCTTTTAACCTGCTTCTGCCTTCCAGCTCCATTTCAGAAAACACCTCACGGACATCTCCTGCTTTTAACGAGCCAGTATCGCCAATATGGGTTCTGCTAACTTCATATCTTAAGTCAGTAGCTAACATACCCCAAGCGGATAAAACAGCTGCGGTCCTTGGAATAATGACCCTCTGGACTTCCAACTGACGGGCTATTTCCGTAATATGAATCCCTGCTGCTCCCCCGAAGGAAAGAAGCGCAAATTTTCTCGGGTCAACACCTCTTCGTACCGAAACTAATCTGATACCCTCCGCCATTTGCGTATTTATAACTTTATGAACACCCTCTGCTGCTTCAGCCGGCTCCACCGATAATTGATTAGCTAAACGACTTAAAGCAGCCTCTGCAGCCGCCACGTCTAGGGTCTCTCGTCCGCCAAGAAAGTTACCCGGATCGAGGAAGCCCAAGACAACACTGGCGTCTGTTACAGCTACTTCTGTTCCGCCTTTTCCGTAGCAGGCCGGCCCCGGTAAAGCACCTGCACTCTCAGGACCGACACGGAGGATACCCCCAGCATCGACCCTCGCAATAGAACCACCACCAGAAGCAATGCTAACTATATCTAGTGACTGAAGAGCTATTCTTTGACCGGCTATGCCCCTTGTCGATGACAAGGCTGGTTCACCATTAACAATCATCGAAATATCCGTGCTCGTGCCCCCCATATCAAAAGGCACTAAATCTCCTGCGCCTATCAACGAGGCTCCGTATTTACTGCCCGCCACTCCACCAGCTGGACCCGATAGAACTGTTGCAGCAGACAATCTTATGGCTTCCTCAATTGGAGCCACACCACCGTGAGATAAAATAATCAATACCGACCCCTTGTAGCCCGCATTTTTGAGCCTCTCTTCAAGTCGATTAAGATAATTTTCAACTATGGGACGCACATAAGCGTTTACTATTGTCGTCGATACGCGCTCATATTCTTTAATCTCTGGGAAGACTTCAGATGAAATCGATACAGAAACACCAGGTAATTTTGCTTCTAAAATCTTTTTCGTTTCCTGCTCGTGCTTTGGCTCTTTATAAGCATGCAAATAGCAGACAGCCACCGACGTAACCTTTTCTTCTCGCAACTTATTTATGGCTTCATCTAGTGAGGTGTTATCTAATTCAGTATGAATTCTACCATCCGGTTTAATTCTCTCACGGACACCTAACCTCAAAAATCTTGGCACTAGCGGGGCGGGTGCTGGTAGTCTCATATTGTAACGATCATCCTTTAACCCTTCTCTCATTTCTAAGACATCTCGGTGCCCAAGGGTCGTCAACAATCCAGTTTTGGCACCTTTACGTTCAAGAAGGGCGTTGGTAGCAACAGTTGTACCGTGAACAATACTCTCCGTCTTAGATAATAAAGTTTCCGAATTTATCCCTAATTCATCAGCCAATCTTTCTACGGCATTCATAACGCCTATTGACGGATCATTTGGGGTACTCGCTGCTTTTGAAAATGTAACAGTTCCAGTATCTGAAACAGCAACTATGTCCGTAAATGTCCCACCGACATCTATCCCAATTCTACATTTATTATCCATCAATCAATGCCTTACTTTTTGTATGTTTAAGGTCAAATACCTTTTTCTTTCACGAGAACACGTTAAGAGATCAAATTTTTCCCAAAATTTGGCTGACTTATGCNTTATACCCATAATCTCGCTCCGCTCCCTCTTTTGAAACAAGTCCCAAAGCAAGATCACGCTCTATTTTTTTCTTTTCTCGCATCCTCGGGTCGCCTATTCCGCCTCCACCTGCCTGTCTTAGTGTAATTGTATCCAATGGAGCGAGAACATGTGCTCCTTTGGGATTAATTGTCTTTCCATTAATTTGGTGTTCCCTAAGAGCGCCTGGTTTGCCTTTGTTATAGCCTGGGGCCGCAAATTCAGTCCGGTTTCCCATTGAAAGGACCGTCATTGGTTTTCCTGTATCATTCCTTAATGTTACTTCTTGTCCGACACCACCACGAAATTCTCCCGCCCCACCACTATCTGGTATCATTTTTTTACTGAGTACACTCATGCCTGTTATTGACTCCCAAATCTCTACCGGAACCGCAGCCATATTTGATGGCCCAGGCAAACAGTCACGTCCGTCTAAACCGTGTAATGCACCAAATCCTCCAGATACGAAATGAATAGTAGAGATTGGTCTACCATCGGGATGTGTACCTTGCACTGTTAGGAGATCGATCATTCCGTTATCAGCCTGTATTTTATCCGCAGCCGCCTCCTCTAACGCCCCAAATATTAATCCCGGAACGAAATGGCCAATCGCATGACGCGCACCTGTCGGAAACGGTGGCTGGGCGTTTAGNAAACAACCTTCCGGTGCGGATACAGAAATAGGCCTGGCAGCCCCCTCATTATTGGGTAAATTTGGTATCGTAAGACATTTAATAGAATATAAAGACATGGCATTAGTATAACAAAATGGCACATTTATGCCGCGAGCCACACACCCTCCCGTGCCATCAAAATCGATATCTATTTTTTCATCCTTTACTTCAACCTTACAACTAAGGGTTATCGGCTCATCTATAGCTTCAATCAAAATACTGTTGTCATAGGTGCCATTTCTTATATCCTTAATCTTTTCTCTCATAGCGAGTTCTGATTGATTTCTTATAGCATTACTTAATGCGGATAGATCATCTATTGCATATTCGTTCAAAAATTCTACTAATTGCCTTCCCCCGACCTCATTACAAGCAATGTTGGCTCGCAAATCACCGATGGTAGACTCCGGTGTCCGAACATTTACAGCTATGAGATCTAGAAGAAATTCATTTATAACGCCGCTTTCNGCTAGTTTTACGATCGGAAGTCTAAGTCCTTCATGATAGATCTCCGATGCTGCCGCTCCAAATCCAATACCTCCCACATCTGGCAGGTGTGTTATGGACATCGTGTATCCTAGTAACGTGCCTTTTGCTGTTGAAAAAACAGGTCTCATCACGCTGATATCAAACATATGACCTGTTCCCATCCAGGGGTCATTAGTACATATNACGTCTCCAGGCATTAATGTTTCGGGCGGAAACTTTTGAAGCATATATTTCAAGGTCCTGGGCGCGGTGCCAATAAAAACAGGGATAGAATGACTACCTTGAGCTACTAGTCTACCCTCGCGATCAAGAACAACCACCGTCAAATCATAGCTCTCAGAAACAATNGTTGAAAAGGAGGTCCTAACTAGTGTCGACTCTATCTCGTCAGTAATAGACACTAGACGATCCCAAAGTATACCAAGTGATACAGCGTCAAACTCTTTTGCTTCATCCATCATTTAACAACATCCAACTCAGCGACTATATTTAAAAATTGATCTACTATAGCCCTGGAACCTGCTGTAATAACACAGGTNGATTCTCTCTCCTCAATAATAGCAGGGCCTTTTATTTCCATTCCCCTAGATAGTAAATACCTATCGTAAATTGGTGTTAACTCATACCCAGACGGTTCGGTGTAAACCTCTCGCGTTCCTTTCATGGGGTTGATTTTTTGTTTATCCTCTCCCTGCAAACCGTAGTTCATTTTGAAAATAGGTTCCGCCCCTGATGCAATCACCTTCCANTTTATNATTTCTATTGGCGCGTCAATAGCTGCGAAAGAATACACTTCGGAATATCTCTTTTCGAACAATGAACGGACNTCGGCAAACNTATCCACTAGATTATTGTTTGGAAGAGTGACAACTATTTCATGAGTTTGACCAAAATATCTTGCCTCAAGCTGACAGGTTATACTTATTTGGTCGTCGTTCACGCCTGCCTCTTTTAACGAAGCACTCGTCTCTGCTATTAATGGAAGAAAATTACTAGAGAAACTCTCCGCATCGATGTCCTCTAGAATGACACGTCGAGATCTTGACAATTCAAAAGAAAGGGGACTGGCCAAAAGACCTAAAGCAGAGTAAACCCCCGCACCAAACGGAAATATCACTCGAGGTATTTTCAGTTTTGATGCAACGCGCATAGCGTGCACAGGACCAGAACCCCCAAAAGCAATCATGGTCGCGCCCCGATAATCAAACCCCCTTTCGGCTGCATGAATTCGAAAGGCCCGGGCTATGTCTTCACTTGCTGTTTCATGGATGCCCCAAGCAATTCGGGTTTCACTTAAGTTTAAGGGTTTAGCCAAATTGTCTCTAATTACCCCATGGGCTGCTTCTTTATTTAATGTCATAGACCCACCTAAGAAAAACTCAGGATCCAGATAACCAAGCATCAGATTTGCATCCGTCAGAGCAGCACTTTTCCCACCTAGACTATAACAAACAGGACCCGGATTAGCACCGGCACTTTGAGGGCCGACTTTGAGCAAACCTCTTTCATCTATCCTGGCTATGGAGCCGCCGCCAGAGCCTATTTCAATCATATCAAGCACTGGTATTCGTAACGGAAACCCGCTTCCTTTTCTGGATTCATTAACTCTATCAACTTCCATTTGTTCCGTTTTTAGCGGTTGAAAGTTGCGAACTAGCGCGCCCTTTGCGGTTGTTCCTCCAAGATCGAAGGATAAAATGTTNGGTAATTTTAGTTCCCTTCCAAGAGAGGCGGACATTAGCATACCTGCTGCCGGACCAGACTCAAGTAAGCGCACGGGGAATTTTCGAGCAGTGACTGGCGCCAACATTCCGCCGCTNGATGTCATAATATATAAATGTCCGTTAAAGCCTAAGGACTCAAGTTCGCGCTCCAGTTTTTGCAAATATCTATCTGCCATTGGCCTCGTGTAAGCGTTGATTGCAGTCGTTGTCCAGCGTTCAAACTCTCTCATATTCGGATAGACATCAGATGACCCTGAGACATACAAATCGGGAAAGGTTTTTTCGATCAAACTTACTGCTTCCCGCTCGTGAGTAGGTTCCACATAGCTGTGAAGAAAACAAACAGCTAGAGCTTCTATTCCTTCTTCCTCAATAAGCAAGCGGGTTTGCTGTATTACTTCGTCCCTGTTTAATTCAGTNTCAATATCACCATTGAAATGAATTCGCTCGTTAATACTTTTGCGCAACATACGGGGAACAATTGGGTCTGGATAGGTAATTCTTAGATCAAAAAGATCATAGCGTTGCTCCATTCCCGTATCTAAAGTGTCCTCGAACCCTTTAGTCACTAGCATACCAGTACACACACCACGACGTTCTATNANTGCATTTGTTACGAGGGTAGTTCCGTGAGCTACTACCGAGACATCAGAAATGGATATATTGTTAAGTTTTAAAATCTCTTTAATACCAGATAATACAGCGTCCGATGGATCGTGAGGAGTAGTTAACTGTTTATGGATAGCAAACTGCCCTCCAGTGTCGTCTATTAAGGCAAAATCCGTGAATGTCCCCCCAACATCAACTCCAAGCCGGATCATAGCTAAGCCTTATCCCCACTTGTTATTTCATTTTTATAATCAAGTGCCCTCGCCTCACTAGAACGATTTGTAGGATTTCCCCATCCGCCCCCTCCAGCAGACCGGATAATAAATTTATCTCCAGGATCAACATCAACCGAGATTTCTTTTGTTTTAAGTTTTCTTTCAGTCCCATCTAATTTGAGCAAGCTATATGCGTGTGGCTTACTATCTTCTCCNCCCACCATACCTCTCGAACCATACTTAATCCCGTCCCCTGCCGTATTTGCTAAAGCAGGTTTTTCNGTTTCCACAGTTAGCTCTAANTCTACTCCAGCTCCCCCTCTGAACTGTCCATCCCCAGCCGANTCCCGACGAAATTCATGTTTGTCAAAATGCAAAGGGAATCTCGCCTCGGCTAGTTCAACACTGCCAAATTTCAAACCACCTGCCGAATGCCACTCTCCCGAATTATGCCACCCATCCCCTTCGGAAGAACCTCCAGCCCCGGGCCTTGCATGGAAAAGATGCCAAATAAATCCGCCGCCAGTTTTAGGATTTTCACCCTGTATCGCAACTCTGAAACGCCTTCCCCAACCGCCTGTTGCTCGCTGAGGACACGCTTCGGAAAGCGCAACTATAATCGCTTCACAAATTTCATTAGAACAGTGGCTGGTACACATTGTTACCGGTGCACCTTCTTTTGACCAAACAATTGTTCCCTCTTTAGCTAGCACATTTACTGGTCGCTGAGACCCATGGTTTTTTGGCGTTTCAGGATCTAACAAGTAAGAAATCGCCATAGTGACTGCTGAGCGCATATTAGCATACGATGAGTTCAAAAAGCCGTCGGATTGTTCATCTGAGCTAGTGAGGTCGACAACAATATCGCTACCCGATACGTTTACTTCTGCCCTTACGGTCACATCTACCCTCCCATGACCATCATCATCCAGAGTTGCCTCACCTCTATAAACACCGTCAGGCCATTCATTTATCACCTGTCGCGCCTGTTGTTCCGCACTATCTAATATGGATTCGACAGCTCCCAACACAACATCAGCCCCAAACTCCTCAACCAAAGCATTAACTCGTCGCTCGCCTACCCGAACTGAACCTATTTGAGCTGCCAAATCTCCCTTAAAGTCTCTAGGATGACGCGTATTGGTTGCAAGCATATCCAATATGTCTTGTCTAACTATTCCCTGGTCATACAATTTTATTGGGGTAATCCTTATCCCTTCTTGAAAAATAGACGTAGCGGTTGGATTGTAGGCACCATAGGTTGCTCCACCTATGTCACTGTGATGCGCGCGATTAATGGTCCAAAAAAGAAGCTTGCCTGAAGAAAAAACCGGAACAAATGCTGTCACGTCGGGCAAATGACTNCCNCCAAAATATGGGTCATTCAATAAATAAACATCACCCGGCTTTACCGAACCTTTGAAATATTCATCAACGGATTCTGCTGCGAAAGCGAGTGCGCCAACGTGGATAGGAATATGTTCCGCCTGGGCAACCAGTCTACAATTTGCATCACAAATACCCGTCGAAAAATCTCTGCTGGAATTAAGTATTTGCGAATATGAAGTACGCAACATTGCCTCTCCCATTTCGGCTACAATAGCTGTCAATCTATGTTGCACCACAGATGTTGTAATCGAGTCTACGCTAGTCACCAAAGTCCCTCCGAAGATACGTCGCCAAATGANTNGNTAAAAAAATANAACCNTNNGTTAATTATAGACGCTNGCGNGNATTATNTGCCAGACAACGCAGGAGATTTCTTGTGATAATCTGTAATGTGTTGGAATGCTGCCGCCATCTGAAAGAGTTGCCCCTCATGNTATGGTCTGCCGATTATTTGAAAGCCAAGAGGTAGGCCCGTACTAGAAAATCCCCCAGGGACATTGATAGAAGGAAGACCATAGTAGTTTATGGGTCNGGTATACCCAGTTAATCTTCTCAACATTTGGGGTAGCTCGTCTGAGTCACCGACATCTATTTCTGATAAAGTGGGTGCAGCTTCTCCAACGGTCGGCAATAGCACCACATCACAGGATGAAAAAGCGGCATTATTGTATAGCTGTAAGTGGTGAGAACGTAGGCTTAAAGCCTCTAGGTATCGTGTCGCAGAAATGCCAAGCCCTATTTCAATCCGACGNCTTACTTGCGGCGAGTAATCATCCCTTTTTTCCTTGAGCCACTTNCTGTGTATAGTTGCTGCTTCNGAACGTGTTATTACATTAGACAAAGCATTCAATTCATCTTGGTCGGGGAGACTTATTTCAATTATTTTGGCACCTAGGCTTTCATATTGTTTTATCGTTCTCNTTATCATTTCTGAAACTTCATCGCTAGGTTTAATACCACCGAAGGTTGGATCAATTCCTATGCAAACACCTTTTACTTCTTTCGAGCACATTGCCTCATAATCTGGAACAGGTTCTCTGCCTGCAGTTGGGTCTTTTTNGTCCTCTCCNGCTATCGTGTAGAATAATCTAGCGCAGTCCAAGGCCGTTCGGGCTAGAGGACCGAAACAATCTAACGAAAAAGATAATGGCATNCCACCTCGCCGGCTAACTCTACCCTGCGTNCCCTTAATTCCAACTAAACCACAAAGGGCTGAAGGAATACGCACTGAGCCCCCGGTATCTGAACCTAAGGCCCCNTANACAAGTCGAGCAGCAACTGCTGCTCCGGATCCAGATGATGAACCACCAGGCGCACATTCAATATTCCAGGGGTTCCTGCAATCACCAAAATGTTCGTTCTGGCCGGCNGGTCCGCTCGCAAATTCCGACATATTTAACCCGCCAACATGTATAGNACCTGCCGCGTCTAACTTATGTANCACTGTNGCCGTATAAGAGGGCCTGAACTCTCTTTGAATTTTAGAACCACCAGTTGAAATAAAACCACGTCGGTAAAACATGTCTTTGTGAGCCAAGGGCACGCCATGCAAGCTCCCAAGCTCATCTCCTGATGCTATAGCCTTGTCCGCGTATTTTGCAGCCTTAATGGCTTCTTCACGATAGACAGAAATAAAACAGTTTAATTTTGGCTGCAGTTCCTCAATCTTCTCGAGACAATTCCTTGTTACCTCCTCAGAAGAAAACTCCTTCTTTCGAATACCTGCCGCAACTTCGGTCAAACTATATTCTAGAATTGCGTCACTCATGAGTATTATTATTCCCAGTGTTTTTCATTTCATTCATTACTCTTAAGAAATCAGCTGGTTCATCATCAAAATTCAATCCGTTTGATGCCTGTTCAGCAAGCCGATTAATGGGTTCAAGCATTTTGGAGAGCCCTTCTGCATCTGCCTCGTTTACCGAGTGGCCGTGTAATCGAGCAAATAAAAGTTCCATAAAATTACTATCGTATGTTGTCTTTTTCTCTTGTTTCATTGTGAACCTTCAATAATTACGGAAGATACGTTCCTCCATTAACATGATATACTTGGCCGGTTACCATAGAAGCTTTATCGGAACACAAAAAAACGGCCATATCAGCGATTTCATCAGGTTTAGTCATTCTACCCAAAGGNCTTGTTTCCGCCTTTTCTTTTAATTCCTCTTCGGAATGTCCATACCTAGGTTGTGCTGTATCTGTTAACCCAGGCGCAACCGCATTCACTCTTATTTTATGTGGGGCTAATTCTAAAGCTGCAGCCCGGGTCAANCCTACAATACCCGCTTTACTTGCACAATAATGAGTTCCACTAGGAGAGTTACCACTTATGGCTTGGGAAGCTAANTTGATAATAACTCCCGATATGTTTTTACGCTGCATTGACTTAGCGGCGGCCTGCATACAAAAAAACGTACCCTTTAGATTTATATTTAAGACAAAGTCCCAATCACTNTCTTCCATATCCAACAGGGGCACGCGAGGAAACATACCGGCATTATTAATGAGAACATCGATCTTTCCAAATTTTTCCTCTACTTGAGCTACAATATTTCTAGCTTCTTCAACCACTGATACATCGCCTTTAACTAATTCAACTTTAACGCCAAAGACTTCGGCTTCTTTTGCTACGGAGAGGGCTTTTTGCTCATCATTGTGCCAATTAACCGCGACATTCGCACCCTCTTTAGCAAAGTTAAGGACCATAGAACGACCAATCCCTTGCTGAGCTCCTGTGACTAAAACAGACTTACCTTTATATTGGGACATCACAGATTTTCCTTCCTTNTATTGATGAAAGCGGTATTCAGACCTTTTTTAGGACTTTCTATTNACTTGATCGGCGATGACGGATTGCTGACTACGTTCTTTTATGTCGCCGTACCCGCCACCTCCAGCAGTTTCCACAACAACTCGGTCGCCAGGTTGTAACTTTTGTATTATTTTCGAATTTATAACTTCCATTGTCCCATCAAGACGATAAATCACTGATTGAGCGAGAGCACCAGCACCTCCCGACGAGATACCCTGTGCAGCATACGCATGTCGTTCTCCTCTATGCGTAAAAATNACNTCTCCTTTTAAAACTTCATACTCTCTTATAATTCCAAGTCCTCCCCTAAACTTCCCGGCCCCGCCAGAACCTTTTCTAAGTTCGGTTTTGTTGATGCGGATTGGCACGTCGAGCTCCAGCGCTTCAATTGGCAGGTTCATACAATTCGTTCCATCAGTTTCGATTACATCAACACCGTCCATACCCTCACTCGCACCGCTTCCAGAAGCAACCAACTCGCCAACAACATAACGTGANCCATCNTCTCTTTCGCCCCCAAAGGCGAGTAGTAGAAGCTCACCCGCGGCGTCAGCTACTGCTCGCGGTGGATCGGCTTTTCCTAGNGCACTAGTAATGCAGCCTGCAACACGCTTCATAGTAGANGTTCNNGCATTAACAGCAGCCGGTTCTTCCGGATTAAGGATACTTCTTTCAGGAAGTTTGAGACTTATAGGGCGAAAACAACCACCATTTATTGGGACATCAGCGTCTATCATTGCGTGTACGGCGAAATAGGCCGCTGCATAGGCTCCTGATGGCATTAAGTTAAATGGGCCATTTACTTGTTTATTTGTTCCTGTGAAGTCTAAATAAATTTCATCATCGTCGATTTTAACANTAACATTTATTTTAATNGCCNNATCCAGATCTACACCATCATTATCTAGGTAATCTACGTGAGAAAACATGCCGTTAGGCAGACCCTTTATAGCATCTCGCGTCATTATTTCTGACCTATCCAGCAGCTCTGAGAAAATATATTTTATTTTCTCAGAGCTGTATTTCTCTGCAAGGGAAACAAGCCTTCGTCGTCCGATCTGACAAGCTGCCACTTGAGCATTCAAATCTCCCTCAAAACTATCTGGCAAACGAACATTTAAACGTAATATTTTTATAAGCGTACTATTGACCTCACCTCGACTGTAATATTTTAAAGGTGGTATCCTAATGCCTTCCTGGAAAATCTCAGTTGCGTTCGTAGGAACAGACCCGGGTGTCATACCACCTACATCTTGATGGTGAGTCATAGCGGCACTGAAAGCTATTGGCACCCCGCTCTCAAAAATAGGCATTATGAGCGCAATATCCGGCAAGTGCGTTCCGCCTAAATAAGGATCATTCATAATAAAAATGTCACCGTCTTCCATTGCATCTAATGGGAATTCCTCTAGAACTTTCCTAACCATGGGTATTAGGGTTGCTAAGTGGAATGGGAGTGCAATAGCCTGTGCTAGCGTTTCGCCGCTTAACGTAAAAAGGCTAGCCGAGGCGTCAAGCCCTTCCTTAACTATTGGAGAAAATGAGCTTTTAAAAAGAGTCGACTGCATCTCATTAGCAATCCCCTCAAGCTTATTTCGGACAACTTCAACAAGAACTGGGTCCAATGAAATCTGCGCTGCATTTTTCAAGAATCACTCTCCATTTTAATTAACAACAACAAGCCTGTTTCCAGCACGCTACCTTTCCACCCCCTTGGAACCCATGTTGTTGTATCCCCCTGCTCTATAATAACAGGCCCTTCAATACTCGATCCAATTTGCATAAAAGATCGATCTATGACAGGAACGGTTAAACGTTGCTCCTCAGAATCAACAAAGACCTGTCTACTACCTTTGAGACAATCACCTTGATTAATAAAAAGCTCGGATNTTGGAGGAATTGNCGCAAGCCGATGTACGGACCTCAAATTTACTATGCGCACTGCAGCTTCCACAGAATGCCCGTAGACACGGTCATGTAAAACAAGAAAGTCACGATATAGTTTCTCAAGAGGTCTTTGTACTCGCAGGTCTAAACCTACCTCCAAGTGATAACCCTGCCCAATATAGCAAATATCTGCAAAGTATGTAGTCTCAACTTTGTTGGAGTCAGCATTTTCGTCATTCATTAATTGGTTTGCTTCGACATCTAATTTCTCAAGTGTTTTAGAAATTTCCTCGACAGTGGTTCCGTTAAGTTCTTTATTGAAAGAAACGGATACTTCGTGCTCGATGGGAGCATTTAGCAAACCGGAAGCGGAGAGCACACCGGGATTCTTTGGCACAAGAACTTTGGTGATTTGCAGTTCGTCTGCTAAGGCGCAAGCGTGAAGTGGGCCCGCGCCACCTAATGCCATCAACGAAAATTCTCTTGGATCAAATCCTTGTTTTACTGATACTGAACGGATTCCTTCTGACATTTGAGAGACTAAGACNCTATGAATTCCAGAAGCNGCCTTATCTGGCGAGATTTGCATTGGCTGTGCGATGTATTTTTCAATTGAAAGATGGGCTTTTTGGCCATTTAACTGCAGTCTTCCATTCGCAAAATAATTAGCATCCAGCAATCCCAGAACCAAAGAGGCATCAGTCACAGTAGGTTTTTCACCTCCTTTATCATAGCAGGCTGGCCCGGGGTCAGACCCGGCCGAATGCGGCCCTACTTTCAGACCACCAGCACCATCTATCCACGCCACGCTGCCTCCNCCAGAACCAATTGCATTTACGTCNACCATTGGAATGCGNACAGAAAAAGTATCAATCACACCTTCCTGGCGAAGAAGGGGTTTCNAATTATTAATCAACGCAATGTCACAGCTGGTTCCACCAATATCGACAGTGATAAGATTTTGAAAACCGTTTGTCCTTCCTTCCTCTAGGCTACCAATAACGCCCCCTGCAGGTCCTGAAAGAAACAATCTTACCGGCCGAGCTCTAGCAGTCTTACATCCAGCTAAACCACCCCGCGATTGCATGACTTGTAATGGAGCATTAACACCCTCGTTTTGTAATGCTTTCGTCAAGTTGGAGAGATAAGTATCAACAGTCGGTTTGATGTATGCATCAAAAGCTGTGACAACGGTTCGTTCATACTCTCTGAATACTGGGTCTACCTGACTGGAAAGTGAGACTATCAAGCGAGGCCATTTTTTTAATATTATTTCTTGGGCTTGCAGTTCATGTACTGGATTTACAAACGAAAAAAGAAAGGTTATCGCTAAGGCATCGACGCCCTGGATTAATAATTCTTCTACCGCTCTTATTAGACTATCTTCATTTAGGGGCATTATTATATTTCCGTCAGAACCAATTCGTTCCATTACCCCTACTCTTCTCGCACCTGGGGCCAAAAAAATGGGCGTTTCGGGTCTCAGACGCACACTATACATTTGGGTTCGCATTTGCCTACCTATCTCAAGGACATCCCTAAACCCCTCCGTAGTCAGCAAGCCAACATTTGCACCTTTACGTTCCAGAACCGCATTAGTGGCAACCGTAGTGCCGTGGGCAAAAACAGATATCTCAGCTGGAGCTGTCTCTGTTTGACTTATTATTTCTCTAATGCCTGCAATTACACCTTTGCTTGGATCATGGGGTGTACTAGGCACCTTAAAAGTTAACGTTTTGCCATCTCTTGAAACGCATGAAAAATCAGTAAAAGTCCCCCCAACGTCAACACCAATCTGCATGTATTTAGTCCGTTTCCTTTCTAAGGGTTTCCTCTAACTGAGGAAACTCAGTCAAAAGACCTTCGAAATAGGTTGAGATCTTTTCACCACTATCAAGTGTTTCCTGATTACCCACCATTTCAAAAATCCGATGTTTTATAAAGAAGCGCCAGTGGATCGGAATTCTTGCGAGAATTTTTGTTAGNGTGTCATAGTTTGCTTNATTCCATATTTTTTCATATTCAACTCTTCCAACCCCATAATCAAAAAAGTCATTATCGGCAAAGCTATTCATTAATTCAGACCGTCTTTTTTCAGTCGCCTCTAGATCATAACTTTCATTGGATATAACAACACCGTAATCCTCTAACGCTGACTTTTGCGAAACAAACCCTCTTTTCACATCTTGAAAAACCGCGTCTATATCTCGTTCCAAGGGATTTCCCCAGCCGCCAGCTCCACCCGACGCAACATGCACAACGTCACCAGGTCCAATCTTGATGAAGTCCAAGTTCCCCAAATTTCTTTCCGCATTTGTGTTGGGGTTTAATAAAAAATAAGATGGTGCTCCTGCCCTACCATTTTGCACACCCCATGAGGTAAATCTAGTTCGATCCATGTTTCTCGCGGTTACACGCGTATTAGGAGCAAGTGCTTCAAACCACATTTCAATTGCCGTACCCCCTCTATACTTCCCCGCACCTCCAGAGTCTTTTGCTAATCCATAACGCTTAATTTTAATTGGCACTTCTATTTCATTAATTTCAACAGGTGTGTTTTTTAGAAATGAAGAATTTGCCCCGGAGCCTTCCGTTCCGTCACCTAAGGGACTCCCTCCAGCTCCACCNGTAATTGGCCCTACTGCGGCGACCACTCTACGACCCGTTCTATTGTCGATAGTATTTACATTCATTATAGGCCCACCACTAGCCGGACTTGCCGGTAGTTTCTCTGGCGCCGCCTGAACAAAAGCACCAAAGATTAATCCCATGAGCCTTTGGACTGATAAAGTTCTCAGACCCACTGCCGCCGGAAACGCTGGGTTAATCACCGTTCCCTCTGGTAAGATGGAACCAATAGCTCTACAAACACCCGCATTTAAAAACAGTTTTGGATCGAGAGAATATAAAATATAAATCACGCCAACCATCAACAACGCGTGACGTTCTTGTCCACCAGTTGGGATATTGATAGATGATTCGATTTGGGGATCACTTCCCGTGAAATCCAATGTAATGCTGTCGCCAGAAATTATGAGCGTTAAAGCGAGACGACAGGGGTACCCATCTTCTGAATCCTCGTCCATGTAGTCGGCAAAAAAATAGTTTCCATCTGGTAGATCTGAAATAATGGAGCGTGCTTGGGCTTCGGCGTAACTCAGTAAATCNTGTATACCTGCTTTGAAGACATCNACACCAAATTTATTTATTATTTCATGCACGCGGCGCTCACCCGTGTTCATAGCCGCAATTTGTGCTTTGAGATCGCCCCAATTTTGCTCTGGCATACGTACATTAGTAAGCATGATATCCAGAACTTCCTTGTTGAGCTCTCCACGTCGTACAATCTTGGTAGGGGGAATTCGTATGCCTTCCTGATGGATTTCTGAAAGTGTTCGGGAAATACTCGCGGGCACCGCACCGCCAACATCTGTATTATGGATATGGCCAACAACAAAAGATACCAATTCTCCACCAAAAAAAACTGGCTTCCAGCAGTGCATNTCGGGCGAATGGGTTGAAACGTGACCACTATAAGGATCATTTGTTATACAAATATCTCCTTCCTCATAATCGTCTATCATCTCAATGACTGTCTTATAATTTAGACCGACGAACCACGTAACCCCTAATTCCACTGGAGAGGCAAAGGTTTCTCCATCGGGGGTAGTAATCCCGCAAGTAAAATCTTCTGTCTCTTTTACAAAGGTTGAGTGTGCGGTTCTATAAAGCGTGTAGGCCATACTCTCTGCCGCTGCCCTACTATGATTTTTTAAAATCTCCAGGGTTATTTTGTCAATTTTCATAGATTATCTTTCCTCTGGATAAAGAGGTTACCAAATTCATCAACAGTTGCATTATAACCCTGTAATATGCAGGTTGTGCAATCTTGTTGGAGGACCACCGCAGGCCCATCAATCTCGTGCCCTGGCCCAAGGTCACTTCTTAGAAAAACCCCTGCCTCAATCAATGACCGGTCCGCATAAACTTGGATATGTTCGCGCGCTTNTAGATTNTTCTTTGGTTTCTCAAGAGAAGGAAAGTTCGGTTTTGGAGGTTTCCCNGAGATTACCATCCTTAAATTTATTAACTGCACTTCGGCTTCTGTGTCAGAGTGCTCATAGATTTTTTCATGTAATTCATGAAATGCTTTNGCCATAAGGTCTATGGAACCTGACTCAATCCAGGATGCCTCCAATTGCGTATCTATCTCATAGGATTGCCCTCTATATCTCATATCAGCNGAGGGAACCATCAAAACTTCACCCTCAAAACCCTGATCTTCTCTGATCCATGACATTGCCTCCCGTGCAAGAGTTCCAAAACCTTGCTTAATTTGATCAACGCTTGCAGTACTTAGATCGAGATAAACAGTCCGAATAAAATCGTTTTTTATATCTGCAATTAAACCACCAAATGCACTCAATACTCCTGGAACAGTAGGTACAATTATATTTTTCATATTGAATTCAGAGGCCACCCANCCTGCTAACATAGGGCCAGCTCCGCCAAAAGCGATTAAAGACATATCCCGAGGGTCTAATCCTTGCCTCGATAAAAGTTTACTTATTTCCAAATACATCCCAGAAACAGCTATCCTAACGATTGCTTCTGCAACCTCCTCTGCCGTCAGGGATAAATTGCTAGCAAGTCTAGATATCGCCTGGTGTGCTAGACCCGAATCAATTTGAACGGCGCTATAGCCAAGCTCGGACTTACCAAGATACCCTAGCACAACCAAAGCATCTGTTATTGTTGGATTTACACCTCCTTTCCCATAGCATGCCGGNCCNGGAGTAGATCCGGCACTCTCTGGGCCAACTTTCAGAACNCCTTGTTCATCTATCCACGCGATCGAACCACCGCCTTCGCCAATCGAAGAGACTGACACGCTCGGAATATAAATTGGAAACTCGCCAATTAACTCACCTGTTCCAAATTGAGGTTCACCCGAATTAATAATAGCAACATCTGCGCTAGTCCCGCCTATATCAAGACTCATAGCCATCGGAACCTTAGTTTGCATTGCGATACTTGAAGCACCCATCACGCCAGATGCAGTNCCCGAAAGTAACATCTGAGCACAGTCAGTCTTACCCCTNTCAGCCGTCATTACTCCGCCATTTGATTTTGTAATCATAGGCTCAACATTGGCCCCTGCCTCCTTAAGTACTGTCTGTAGGGAGGAGAGATAATAAGCGACCTGTGGCTGGACATAGCCGGCAACTACAGCGGTTATTGTTCTCTCATATTCTCTCACCACTGGCCAAATATCACTGGCTAAGATTACTTTTATTTCAGGTGCTTCTTTTCTTATTATNTCAGCTACATATCGCTCATGTTCAGGGTTTCGATACGCGTGCATAAGCGCTACAACTATTGCGTCACCCCCTACCTCTTTTACGCGTGTAAGAGCAGNCCTNACACTTTCTAACTCAAGTGGAGTATCAATGCTGCCATCCGACAATATTCTCTCTTTAATCCCAAAAACTTTATCGCGTGTAACAAGGGGTTCCGGGCGCGCGCTAAACAAATCATACGGGTCTGGCATTCTTAATCTTGCAACTTCAAGAACATCTTCAAAGTTTTCGGTCGTAAAAAGACAAAGATTTACACCCTTCCTCTGTATGACCGTATTTACCCCAACAGTCGTGCCATGAGTGAAGTAAGATACAGACGAGGGTTCAATATCATAAGCTTCTGCTATTTTCGTTAAGCCGGTCATTATCTCCGCACCAGGCTTATCCGGCCGCGATAAAACTTTCAAAGTACTTAAAGCACCGGTACTTTCATCAAAGACACAGAAATCTGTGAAGGTACCTCCTATATCCACACCAANTCGGAAACCCATTATTTATTTTTCCCAATTCATAGTTTTTTTATCATTTTTCTAAAGGCCAAATAGATTACGTCAATCTTGTCAAAGCTGTTCTTTACAAAACTGTGCTATTTCCGCGTGCGTAGCGAACCACACATCCGGAAACGATTTTATATAGTCAATCAACTCTTCCAAAATAACAATACGGGAGCGATGCCCGCTTATGTGAGGGTGAAGCGTTAACAGAAATAATCCGCCCTCTTTAAATGCACCATCAAACTCCGATTTAAATATCTCCAGCACTGAATTAGGACTTGTGTATGGACGTAAACCTGTCGCTCTGTCCATCATCAAATAAGGCGCGTCGTCTCGTATCCATTCAACTGGCAATTCGATTACACCCGTTGGTTCACCATCCTCTAATAATTCATATGGCTCATCATCTGCCATTAAAGAAGAATCGTAAAGTAAACCCATCTCCTTGCATATGGAGAGTGTACTTTGAGAGAAATCCCAACTCGGTGTCCTCATACCAACAGGCCTAATCCCTGTTATTTCCTCTAGAACATCCGCAGCCCGCAACATCAGTTCTCGTTCGTCGGCTTCCCGTAGCGTACTGTTAAACTCGTGTATCCAACCGTGGATACCTATTTCATGTCCCTCATCTACCAAATTGCGCTGTTCATCTGGGTGTAGTTTAGCCACAACTGCTGGCACAAAAAATGATGCCGATACGTTATTTTCGCGCAATACACCCCTTATCCTCGGCATTGCAGCACGCGAACCATATTCGCCCTGTGATAACTTACCTGGAGAACCATCCCCCCATCGAAGAGTTGTTGTTTCATGATCTGAGTCAAACGACAACGCTACAGCAACTCGGGCATTATTTTTCCACCTTTTTGGTTTTAATGATTTTCCAGCACGGACTTTTTTTACAAGATTTTGCCATGTAGAATCTCCCCATTGCCATGGTTCAGTATCATTATTTTTATTNGCGGTTGGTTTCGAAGACATANACTTTTAATTCTCCTAACGGCGTTACAAGTGTTCTTCTATTGCTGCACCCTAATATTGCGATGACTTTGTTTAGATCATAAGACCAAATTCCATGCTTATATTTTAATCACTTCGTTAATAGATTTTGCAACGCTTAAGCGTTAATATTTTCGCATATCGAGAACTCAATAAATGATCAATGAATGTTAATANTGATTGCGGGCCACTAATTCTAACCAACTACAAATACACTAATTGGAGGGATGACATGCCAAAACTTAGACATATAGCTCTAGCAACCGATGATCCGGATAAAACCGCAGCCTTTTATATAGAGGCTTTTGATTTCAGAGAAGTTGGACGGGTTGGTAATCCAGACGATCCAGATAATGGCTTAGCCTGGGGAATTTACTTGAGTGACGGAACTCTTAACCTTGCTGTATTGAAATTCAAAAATGTAGATCAATTAGGGAAAGGGCTTGACTATACAGGCATTCATCATTTTGGCGTTCTAGTTGAAGATTTGGATGAGACGCTCCAGAAGCTCGATAAAATGGGAGCTCCATGCATTCTGAAACAAGATCCAAANTCAACAGANCAATTTTATGAAACTAAATTCAGCGGGCCAGATGGCGTTGTTTTTGACGTGTCTGAGCATGCTTGGATAGGTGCAGCTACAGCCGAAGAGAAAGAAATTGATTTGGATGAGTTACTTGCAGCAGAGTAGCTAAATGGTTTTATTAANACGGGATAATTGCGAGACTAATAATGGCAGAGACAAAGACGAAACTGACTGTACCCGACCTCATCAAGAAAAAACAAAATGGCGAACGCGTGGTAATGGTCGCTGCTGCCGATTTTTTGATGGCGCAATGGGCAGAGCGATCTGGGATAGATTTTATTGGAATTGGAGACTCTTTGGGGATGACATTATACGGCCACTCGACAACGCTGCCAATGACTGTAGACACTATGATAGAACATACAAAAGCTGTGCGAAGAGGCGCGCCCAATACTCTTACAATAACTGCCATGCCATTTGGTTCCTATGCCACGCCCGAAATAGCCGTAAAGAACGCCCTGAGAATGATGAAGGAAGGAGGTGCTGAAATAGTCAAAATGCAAGGAGGGAGGGAAAAATTTGAAATAATCAAGGCGATTGCGGACGCTGGTGTACCAGTCATGAGCCATGTTGGAATGTGTCCCCACTTTGTAAATTCTTATGGTGGCTTTAAACTTCAAGGGCGTACGGCGGACGAAGCTCTGAAGATCGTAGATAATGCCAGGGCTATTGAAGAGGCTGGAGCGATTGGCATGGAGGTTGAAGCGGTACCACCTGAAGTTGGAGAAGCTGTCGAGCAGGCAGTAAACGTATTTACATTCTCAATAGGAGCCGGTGGAGCAAGCTGCGGCCAACTACTTAATGGCGCAGATTTAATTGGTTCTTTCGATAGCTTTAAACCCAAATTTGCAAAAAGGTATGGTAATGTAGGCGAAGTAGCCATGCGAGCAATGTCAGATTATGCGGAAGAGGTAAGATCCGGCATCTTTCCAGATGCAGACCACGTTTATAAAATGAAGCCTGAAGAGGCTGAGATGTTCAAACGCGCGCTGAAAAAAGTGTAATTTTTAAATAAGGCAAGTAAGTTATGAAANTAAAAACAGGTCCNGCCAACTGGGAAACTAACGATCTTAAAACAGACACCAGCTGGGTATACGAAATTACTGATAAACAGAAACAGCAACTAAGCGACACAATTAAGAAAAACTACGAACCTAACCGCCCACTTTTTGATTATTCCGCAGTTGAATTTGATTTAAGTGGCGTTTGGGCAACGCTCGAAAAAGCATTTCNAGAAGCCCATCATGGAAGGGGCTTGTCTTTAGTAAGAGGTTTGCCGCGCGAAACACTTAGCGAGGATGAGTTCTTACTGATGAATTGGGTAATTGGATTGAACGCCGGTGTCGCCAGACCACAAGGCCTTGCCAGTCAATATATCGCTGCTGTTAGAGATGTAGGAACCAACTATCGTGCGTCAAACGGCAGAGGATATTCATCAAACGCAAAGCTTGATTTCCATGTGGATGGTGCAGATCTTACAACACTTATATGCTTTAACAAGGCAAAATCTGGGGGTCAAAGTATGATATCCAGTGGTGTAACGGCCAACAACATCTTCCTTAAAGAGCACCCGGAACTAGCCGACACAGCGGCAAAGAATTTTTACTTTAGCCGACAGAATGAACAAGCGGACGACGAAAAACCTTTTTATGGCCAGCCCCTTTTTGAACACGAAGGAGACCACCTTTTCTGTAAATGGAACCGGAACAGAGTGCAGTCTGCCCAAAAGCTGGAAAATGTCCCAAAGCTCACCGAGTCACAGAAAAAGACGATGGAGGTATTGGACGGGATAATTATGCGCCCTGAACTCATGTATACAATGTATCTCGAGCCCGGTGATATGCAAATTTTGAATAATTACACTATGTTTCATTCGCGAACCCATTATGAGGACTTTGATGCGCCCGAAGAAAAACGCTGTCTCTTCAGGCTATGGCTCGCACCTCCAGATTCTATAAAAATGCCAGAATCATGGAAAGCATTTTATCGTTCCATAGAACCGTCAACCGTAAGAGGAGGCATCAGNGGTCAAGCTTATGAANAATCACATGCGGATTTTGAAAAACGACAGGCTGACTTTCTGGGTATGAAAATTGACAATCGCCCCCATGTAGAGCCATGAAACGGTCACCGCGATGCGCCTGAAAGGAAAAGTGGCGCTAGTTACCGGAGGGAATAAAGGNATAGGNGCTGCCGTCGTAAGGCGTTTTGCCAGCGAAGGNGCAAGAGTATGGTCGGNCGACATTGTAACGGACAAGACAAACAACTTTTCGGATGATCTTGCAGATAAAACAGAAACTATAGTTCATGAAACCTTGGATGTCACAAGCCACGACTCCTGGCAACTTATTATAAATAAAATAGTCCAGGAGACCGGTAAGATTGACATTCTCGTAAACAATGCGGGTATTTACGACCGTAGATCAATTGAAGCAACAACCGAAGAACAATTCGATAAGATGCTAGCGGTAAATACAAAAGGTCCTTTTCTCGGAATAAAGCTTGCACTCGAGGCACTCAAAGCAAGCGGGAATGCGTCCATAGTAAATCTCTCTTCGACGGCCGGTCTCCGCGGTTCTTTTGCCGTGCATTACGGAGCATCCAAGGGTGCTTTGCGTCTTATGACTAAATCTATAGCCAGCACGTATGCAAAAGACGGGATACGCTGTAACTCCGTCCATCCCGGACCAATAGATACCGAGATGGGACACACTGCAGTTCCACCTGACCAATTAGAGGAGCGACTTTATCAAAGGATACCTATGGGCCGCTTCGGCACCGCAGAAGAAGTTGCAAACGTTATTTTATTTCTTGCATCAGACGAATCTTCATTTGTTACTGGCTCCGAGGTCGTGGTAGATGGTGGAGCAACTTGCAAATAGTGAGACAGCGGCGACACAAAGAATGCCCCAAGCTAGTTAACGACAGATAAAAGATTTTTGTTAACAAAAAATTCTGTTTGCTTCAGACAAGTAGCTTCAAAGAGTTGTTAGACAGTTATCGTCTAGAGATATCAATGGAGTGAAATCTTGTAATGCAAGAAAATCTGGCCTTGTCGGCTTTCTGATAAAATTTTCCACACGGTTAAGACTTGAAAAGACCATTGCCCTTCCCCAAGGAGACATATTCGGCGCGGAACCGTGTATCGTGCATCCATGAAAAAAAATGGTTGAACCAGCCACGCCTTTGGGTGCAACAATACCATTTTTTTCAATAAGCCCATTTATTGTTTCATTCGTGTAGGGGCTTCCTACCGCATCGGCTGATAGGCGTCCATATTCTGGCACTCGCTCAAAAGTTTGATCAGAATCGATGCGGCCGTCCTTATGCGACCCTGGTACAAACATCATTGGACCATTAAATTCATTTACGTCGTCGAGAAAAACCGTCGCATTCAAAACTGTAGGTTCAGGCATGCCATCATCTTCATACCAAGTACGATAATCCTGATGCCAATGCCATATTTCCCCATCATGGGCTTCCTTAGCATTGATTTTAAATTGGTGAAGATATACCTCGCCACCCAATAATGTTCTTGCGGGCTCTACCAAACGAGGATGAAGACTTAAGCGGCGGAAAAGCTCATCGGAAAGATGCGGCGCTATCGCTGACCGGACTGAGTCGCTACTGCGCTCTCTCAAGACTTTCTCACTACGCTCATTCATAATATCCGGCAATCTATTCTTGAGTTCAGATATTTCATCCTTTGAAAAAAGATTTTCTACGAAAAGGAAGCCATTCTCATTAAATTCATTTATCTGTTCTATACTTAATTCCATATCAATCCCTTGTTTGTATTACCTTTTATAGATAGCTCAAATCATTGTTTCACATTCTTTTCGTAGCTTAAAAGCAGGGAGTTTTTCATCAATTTGCACATCAGCGTAGGTCAATATCGTGTCTTCAGAGACATCTTTTATCATCCGCGCCTCACCCGTTAAGCCTAATGGCAGTGCTCTCATTGGCACGGAAATGTTGCTTGGTCTCAATTGACCCGCAACACAGTAGCCACCTTCTCCATCTAATACCTCACCAACTTTAAGATTTTTCTTGGCAACAGCGACTACGTCAGCCCTAAATTCCCGGCTGACACCAGTAGACTCGCCTCGGAGCCCCACATTTGCAACAGAAATCCCAAGTTCAAGTCCTATCAAATGATACATGTTGAACTTACAAAAATAGAGTCCGCTGTCATCAGTATGAACAAAATATTCTTCAAAACAATTTTTTTGATAATCAGTTAGGGCTTTCACAGCAACCCAAACGCCTGTGCGGATATTATGATATAATTCTTTACCGTCCAGACCGATACTATTGATAACCTCGACCTGACCCTCACATTCTAAAACACCTCCCGCATCTCGCCCCCTCATTAAATTTGGGATGTCATCAACAGATCCTGAGGGATAAGTTAGTCCTCCACTAGGCGCATCAAGCCCTGTCGCGTTGCATATTGCCGCGCATTCAATTGCAGGCTTAGTTCCATCATGAAAACTGTTATACATTTTTGGATTTTGCCTACCCCGCTTAGCCTGCTCCGCTGTCGTCCCCCAGCTTTCATAGACTGTATCTGGTGTTGAAAATCTATACTCCGGCTTCCATTTATGACCACGTCCTGCCGCGACCACATGCCAGCCTGAGGAACGAGCCCAATCTACCAATTCATATGTCATTGCTGGCTGGTCACCATAAGCTTGGGAATAAATTACGCCAGCTTCCTTCGCACGGGAAACTAATGCGGCACCACAGATAGCATCAGCCTCAACCGTACCCGAAATAACATGTTTCCCAGCAGCAAATGATAGTAAGGCATGCTCGATAGCCACAATTGGATTACCAGTACATTCTATAATAATCTCAATAGCCGGATGATTTATTAAATCATGAACGTTAGCACTTATGTTTGTGGCTTCTGTCTTAAGTGCTATGTCCAGGTTAGGGGCGTTTAACTTCTCTTTTGGCCAACCGGCGTACATAAAATTAGAACGAGCTTGCTCAACATCAAGATCAACCACACCCAAGACATGGACGCCCGGAATACGCTGAGCCTGCGCCATGAACATTGTCCCAAATTTTCCCCCACCAATCATGCCAATACGTATTGGCCGTTTTTGTTCCTCCCTTGCCTTTAGCTGATCTATCATACCCATATTCTACTCCCGACAATATCAACCTAACGAAGNTTGCGAAAAAAAGTAAAGTCTGACTTAAACAAAAGTGGTATTAACTCTATCGCCCCTTGAAAATAGGAGTTCTTTTCTCAGAAAATGCCTTCATAGCTTCCCGACTGTCTTCAGTTTTGGAGAGTTCGCCGGTCTTATTTTGTTCGTAGCGATATCCATCGCGCAACGCCATTTCTTCGATGGCATTCAATGTTTCCTTTGCTAACGACATCGCCACCGGACTTTTCGATGCAAGTTCTTCCGCAATTTCCAAAGCTGCCCTCATCAAATCATCATCCGGCACACACTCCTCCACAACACCAAGTCTATAGAGTTCCGCTCCTGACAAGCGTTGTCCAGTTAGCATAAGTCGCCGTGTCTTTGAATGACTAAACAATCTCATTGCGTGACGACCGCCACCCAATAAACCAACATTTATTTCTGGTAATCCNACGCTAGCACTTTCCGAAGCGATAAGTATGTCAGCGGAAGCCGCCACAGCCAAACCAGCTCCTAAAGCAGCCCCATTGATGGCTGCAATGACGGGTTTTCTGCACTCCATTATAGAATAAAAACACTCTCGCACTCGTCGACTATGAACCCAATGATCTCCTAGATCAGATTCTTGTGACGCACGTCCCTTAATATCAGCCCCGGCTGAGAAACATTTTCCGGCACCAGTGAGGACGATGGACCTCACATCATTTCTATCGCTTAAAACGTCGAAGGCCAATGTCAAATCATCATGAAATTGACGGTTTTGTGCGTTGACAGGAGGGTTATTCATAGTAACGACAGCAATATAGTTTGATATCGCAACATTTACTGTTGAAAGGTTTGTTATGTCAGTCATTTTTAATATCTTTTAACTTTATTTTTCTGCTTCAAGCTAACGCTGCAACGGAGAGCCGTCCAACGACGTTATGCTTTTCAATCGCTTTGGCAACAAAACCCGATGCTTTCATTTCCTCAACAAACTCCTTTAGATATGAAGCAGCCTTTTCCTTTCCACGTGTGCACCCCATGGCTTGCTGCACTGCTGTAAACTGGCCATCGAGAATTTTTGCTCCTGGAACACGCTCGACATCAGTAATCAAGCGCGGTCTCAAACCTGCAAGTGCCTCTAGTCGTTTTTCCATAAATATATCAAAGGAGGCATCTATCCCTTCAACCCGAATAAGTTCAGCGTTTTTTATATTTCTTTCTAACCACAGATCGTATGCACTTCTTGCTGATACGGCTATTCTAATTCCAGCTTTATCGACATCCTCCAGTTTCGTTAGTTTTGAATCTGGCGGTACCATATACGTTGCCTGGATTTCACAATATGCAGCTGTAAAATCGATTTTTTCTGCCCTTTGCGGCTCGGCTCCTATATTACCAATGTCCCAAATTCCTTTTCCAGCATCGTCTGCAACCTCACCTGGTGTCTTATATTTAAGAAGTTCTAGGCCTACACCTAAGCGTTTTGCCAGTTCACCTGCCATATCAGGGGAAACCCCCACCGGATCTCCGTCATCAGTTTTACCTGTAACCAAAAGAAAATTGGACATATTAATGGCTGCTCGTAATACGCCAGTTGGCGCGAGCTCTTCTACTATTTCAGCTAACATATTTCTTCCCAAATTGAATATTATAATGCATAGCAGTTTGAACCAAGAACTCCTTAGTTGCACACATTTTCTTTCTAAGTGTAAAAAAACAGCTAAATAAGGACCTTTGGCTTCAGTTTAAAAACCTTTCAGGGTTGCCGGCCGGACAACGTACCATCGAGATTTGTTCAAAAGCATAAGCCAAATCAATAATAAGGTAATCCTCCCAAGCCCTACCAATAAAAGATAAACCAGTTGGTAAACCAGACACATACCCCATCGGGACTGTGACACTGGGGTATCCAGAAACAGCCGCCAAACACGAACTCCCCCCAATCCTATTATCCCCATTTAAAAAATCGATTGCCCACGGTGTTGAAGTTGTGGGAGCAACAAGCGCGCAGCATGAATGATCTAATAAAGCCTTGTCGATACCTTCTTCTCTGGTGAGGCGCCTGCATTCTTTAAGTGCTGCAATATAATCTGGATCATCCAGACCATTAGTTGCTTCAGCCGCTATCAACTGTTCCTGCTGGAAATATGGCATTACGTTTTGGGCGTTTTGCTCATTAAAGTTAATAAGGTCCGATAAAGAATGAATACCATTTTGGTTCGTTGAACCTGCCAAATAAGCATTTAAACTTACTTTAAATTCTGTCCGCATCACTTTGATCTCATGCGGTCTGATAGTCTGTTGGTCGGGCAAAGAAATATCATCTACAATTTCCGCACCATCTTCTTTCATCAAACATAACGCCTCATCAAATATTTTATCGACGGCATCTTGAAAACCAGAATAGTTTCTTACCACGCCGATCCTTTTCCCCTTGAGTGCGTTGCGGTTGAAACCTTGTGTGAATTTCCGTGGAAAACCCTGTTTCAAATCCTTCGAAGAACTATCCGCAGGGTCATGCCCCATAAGAACNGATAAGATCGTCGAAGCGTCNGTTACAGTTTTAGCTATAGGACCAGCAGTATCCTGGCTAAATGATATAGGAATAACTCCAGTCCGGCTGACCATTCCGACTGTTGGTTTTATACCCACAAGCGAATTCATCGCAGCAGGCACAACAATAGATCCGTCAGTCTCCGTACCTATTGCGCCAGCGCAAAAACTTCTAGCCACAGCAACAGCAGATCCCGAACTAGAACCACCAGGGGTCCGATCTATAGCATACGCNTTCCTGACCTGACCTCCCCGACTTGACCAGCCAGTGCATGATTTGGTGGACCTAAAGTTTGCCCACTCACTCAAGTTAGTTTTTGCCAAAATAATCGCACCACCCTCTCTCAACCTTGAAACTAAATTTGCATCACGTTGAACTCGAGCTCCATCTAGCGCCAGGGAACCGGCGGTGGTCATCATTTTATCTGCTGTGTCAATATTATCCTTTATAACTATTGGNATGCCATGTAATACGCCCCTTAGTTGCCCGGCGGCCCTTTCATCGTCCATTTTTTGTGCAATAAATGCCGCGTCGGGGTTGATAAAAGCTATGGAATTGAAGTCTTTATCTTCTCGAGTAATTTTGTCTGTGAAATAGGTAACGAGATCGGAAGAAGTGAAGATACGCTTATCTAATCCATCCGCCAGATCACCTATCGATAAACATTCAAAGTCATTCGATTGCTTGTCCACCATGGCCGTTGTCTAGTCAGGCGTAAAAACGTTGATACCATCCGAACTAGATACCGTTCCCGCAACACCTAGATAGTCGTTATTTGTCATATCTTCCAAGAGGCTNAAGTCAGCCGGCGTATTGGCAATAAAACGGGAGTTATCGGATAGTCTACCAAATAATATTCCGAATGATGGGCCTTTCCGATCATGCATAACCGTGTAAGTCTCGATGACGGCCTTTCCATTTGCAACTTCTGCTACAGCTGGACCGCGTTCAGCATCTATTTCTGCCTGATAGATTTTAGGATCTTTTGGCTTGAATGGTTTATTAGGGCGTTCCGTCGAGTAGATACCTGCAGATTGTTTAGTCACGTAATTGCCATTGGCAGTAACCAAGCCCTTACTCCCGGGCTTACTTCTAACTGTATTCATCATTTCAGCAATAGAGTGCGTGACATAGTTATTTCCAGGCCCTCCAAAATATGGCAACCCTCCAGTTACGGTCAGCCCTCTTTTGTCATCTGGGTCAATTCCCATTTCGTCGCATGCTATTTGTACAGCCGATGGGAAGCAGCTGTATAAATCTAGCGCACCTATGTCATCGAGCGAACATTCAGCCATTTCAAACGCTTCTCTCGCTACCTTTGACATGGCCGGCGAGGAATGAAAATTAATCCGATCGCTTAAATACCAATGATCATAAGCATCCGCACAGCCATGTAGATAAACCCATTTTTCTTCGGGAACGCCCAGTTCTCTAGCTTTCTTTGCAGACGTTAATATTATAGCCGCTGCCTGATCAATAAAGGCGTTTGAATTCATCAATTTTGTGTAAGGAAAACCAATATACGGATTATCAGGATTTACAGAAGCTATCTGCTCAGCCGTAAAACCCTGACGACGGTCCGCAAGTGGATTGTTCTCCGCCACTTTTGCAAATCTAGAAAAAAGTTTTCCCATCGCAAGACCATGTTGTTCAATAGTCCTGCCTCTGTTGCCTCGAATAGCGTTTTCTATCATAGGATATGCGAATATTGCACCGGCCATTTTATGGCGATCCTCCATATCGGACCAACCTCGAGTTTCTACGCCCCAAATATCAAAACTCCCTCCGGGATCCTCACTCCAATCCAATTGGAGACCTGCGCGTTGCGCTCCTTTTTGGGTCGCTAAAGCTTCTCCACCAGCAATTACAGCTGCTTCTAGTTCGCCCTTGGTAATCATTTCGAACATTCTATTCACACACCATTGCGGCATATTTCCACCTGGGTGTGTATAAACCAGGCGCCGAGCGTTCTCAGCTCCAACACGATTAGCTAAAGATTTTGGTGGATTTGAATAGGTCCCGAATGGACACGTAAACCGCCAGCTGGTATCAGAAAAAGAGCGCAATAACACTATCGTATCCAATGACTGTAATAATGACGAACCGGCCCCGCTGTCATCCGCTGCTTTTTGAACTGCCGCGGCCGTCAGATCGATCGGAGACAGACCAAGAGCCGGATCTCTTTCCCGTTGTGTTACTTGCCCGCTGCCAATTAATATTGGAATTCTACTCTCGTCCATCGGCTCATATCCCTTAAATTACAGACTAATCAATTCAAAAAGTATCCCTTATTGAGACGCGTCTATCCAATTCTTTTTTGCGTCTTTTTGTATCGGCGTCCACGCAAAACATAATCCCATGTGTCTCGTTGCATAATTCGCAATTGATCTTCTGATACTTCGCGAACTACTTTTGCGGGGGAACCAAGAATGAGAGAGTTATCAGGAAAAACTTTTCCTTCTGTGACGAGTGCTCCGGCGCCAACCAAACAATTTTTTCCGATAACAGCACCATTTAAAACAACCGCCTGGATGCCTATCAACGCACCATCTTCAATTGTACAACCATGCAACATTGCTTGATGCCCTATAGTTACTTTCTTGCCAACCTTAAGAGGAAAGTCTGGATCAGCATGCAAAACAGCCCCCTCCTGAATATTTGTACCTGCTCCAATGAAAATTGAGTCATTATCGGCGCGAATGACTGCACTTGACCATACGCTCACGTCTTCGCATAGCGTTGCATTACCAATCACTGTTGCGGCGTCGGCAACGTAGACACTATCTGCTAAACTTGGGATTAGGTCATCAATTTCATAAATTGGCATTACAAATTTTTCCTTCCGTCTACAAAAACATCTTATTACCAGACTTCGCCGAAGGGCCTAAGTTCAACAGTAAAAGACCAAGCGGACTTGTCCTGATGNGCCACCCGATACATTTCTTCAGCTATCGCGGATGGTTTAGCAAAAAACTCATCTGGTTTATCTGGAGCGAGCATTGGTCGCGTCCGAGGTGTGTCAATGGAGGCGTCAATTATGAAATAAGCAGTATGTATGCCTTTTGGTCCAAATTCACGCGCTATAGATTCCGCAAGAATACGCTGCGCGGCCTTCGTAGAGGCAAAAAAACCCCAATTTGTTTTACCGCGGGTTGCCGATGTATTACCTGTGATCAGAATAGCCCCCTTACCGGCATCGATCATCGCCGGCAACGTCTCTCGGGCTAGGTGTAACAAAGCTGTGGTATTCACTCTAAAATTTCTTTCTAGATCGTCTGGATCTAATTCCAGAATGCTGCCCCTTACGCTTCTCAATGCATTGTGAATGACGACCTCAGGGTGGCCAAGCGTTTCCTTAATCTGTTCGATAGTCTTTACCAGCAACTCCAGGTCACCGACATCACAGGGAAAGGCGACTGCATTTTCTATATTCTTTTCAAGCGTTTTGAGGTTTTCGGTATTTCGAGCAAGCATGGCAACTTGATAACCGCCTTCAGCAAAACGCTTAACGATTTCGCCTCCCGTTCCTTTGGCAGGTCCGACACCGGTAACAAGGCAAACTGGTTTTGACAATCGATTTCTCCCTATATGAGTGAATCTTTGATCGTGCGGCAACACTAATATCAAAGATTAATTATTATCATTTTTTGGCTTCACTGGATCGCCTAGAATATGCATTAAGCGGTTAGCCCATCCGAATAAAGCTGTGGATAAGATGAGATCTAAAACCTCATCTTGTTTCAGCCCAGCTTCTTCCAGATCAATCAAATCTTCGTTACCAACATCAGGCGGACAACTAGATAACTTGAGTGAAAACTGAAAAATTGCCGAGTCGCGATCTGCTAGCTTAGCATTTTCTCCATCCGCAAGAATGATATCAGTTACAGATGTATCTTTTTCTAGTTGTGCATGCCGGCTCATATGAACAGCATTGCAGTATATGCAGCTATTAAGCACAGAGGCAGCTATCGCACCTAGCTCTCGCTCCGAACGTTTCAATCCACCCTTATCATACATGATAGCGTTAAATAGCGGCGATCTAACTTTTAGCGACTCAACATCGTGAGCAAGCGTTAGAACGTAGTCCGACACTTTTGTGTTAGATGGAGTAACCTTCAGAGCATCGAGCTGCGCCTCGGTAGCCTCNTCCAAGCTCACNGGCTTAACTCGGGGTTTCCAATCGGGCACCTCCCNAGTAAACGTTTTNATTAATTCACTCAACTTTCAAATCCTTTTAAAAGTCTGAGCCCTGCTATAAGACGAATTTGATAGGCCATAAAGCTATTCAGTTCCGCAAGACGGACTATGTCGGGGTCTTTTACACCCGCTTTTTGTAACGTTTTAATATCTTCCTCGGTTACATCGCGCGGTCGAGTTGCGACTTTGTCGATAAAATTAAGGACATGCCCCAAATCAAAATCGTGACCAGTATTGCCTGGATCCATCAAATCTCTGTAAATCCCTGCATTAAAAGAATAATGATCAGCCGCGATTTGATCATCATTAAGAAGACAAATACGAGCTGCTATAGCATGTCGAAGTTCGTGATTATATGCCCCGTAGTCCTTTGGACAAAGGACCGCTTCCTGCGCCTTTTGGGTTAAATCGAAAATGTTTTCTCGCTTCTGAAGAAAAGAGTTAACTGACAAATAGTCGTCAATTCCTGCCGCTTTGAGCGTCGTTGTGTCTACAATGTCCAAATTCTTACTCCATAAAAACTTTTAATAATTCTTTAAAAAATTTGGACGGCGCTTCTCTATAAAGGCCGCAACTGCTTCCTTGTGGTCCGGATTCAATGTACTCTGGATTAGCCGTGCAGCCTCTCCGTCAAGGCTTTGGTCGAAATTATTCACGAGCGCTTCTTCTAAATTTTCCTTCATGAAACTCAGCGCTTCGCGAGGTCCAGACGCTAACGTCAATGCCATCTCGAATGCGTGCTCTTGTAAAGAAGCATCAGGTACAACTCGATTAAAGATACCGATCTTTTCGCATCTTTCTGCACTAATTCGATCACCAGTAAACATTAGTTCACGTGCCCGCGCCGTGCCCACAGCTCGGGTGAGAAGCGCTGCAATACCATAATCTCCGCTTAACCCGACGTGAATGTAACCTGTCGTTACGAAGGCGGAAGTTGCTGCTATCCTAATATCGCAAGCTAACGCTATCGCCAATCCAGCACCNGCAGCAGCTCCAGGAAGTGCGGCAATTGTCGGCTTCCTTAATGCAACTAGCGCTCCTGTTAGAGTTTTTTGACGTAATCTAAGATCTTCAACACGATCCTTTGTTGACTGACTTTGGGGTTCTCCTTTACCCATTCCCTTTATGTCACCGCCAGAACAGAATGCTGACCCCGCTCCTGTAATTAAAAGCGCGCCAACTTCTCTGTCCTCTCCCATTTGAGCAATCATTCGTCTTAGTGCAGGCGTCAACTGTGTTGAAAGTGCATTTCTCGCCTCCGGCCTATTCAATATGATAGTCGCCACACCATTTTCTTTTTCAACAAGTAATTGATCAGTTCCGGTATCTATCTTTTCCACTTAATTACCAAATCAACATCAAGGTGTCGTTTCAACGAAACTTGACCGCTCGCTGTGCGCATTGAAATAGGCGCTAACATTTGCTGCACTTTCAACAGCGTCCTTCCCTTCCGGGTAACGCTGGACAGAGTTCAATATTGGCAAAAGGAAACAATCAGCCATAGAAAAGGAATCACTTCCGTAAAAGCCTGACTTAACAGCCTCATCCAAAATACCAAACACCTTTGGGAAGCCCTTAACAGCCTTATCAATCTCATCGCGGATGACATTACCGTCTTTATCTTTATTGAACATATGTTGTACGACATACTGCCGGAGAAAAAGACGGTCGACCGTGGTCTGGGCAAAGGAGGACCATTGTACAATTTTGGCTGCTTTGGAAGGTTCGTCTGGGACCATTTTCGGACCATCAAAAACCTCATCTATATATCTAGCAATAGCCATNGATTCAAAAAGTTCTANCCCCTCATGACGCATTGCTGGAATTTGTCCCATTGGATGGAGCGTCTTAATAACATCTGAGTGAGGCAGTTCGGGCGTGTGTTCGTGCTGCACTCCTTTTTCGAGTGCCACCATTCTGACAGCGCGAACGAAGTTGGATCTTGGGTGTCCTATTATTTCAAGCGGCATAATGACTTCCTTTTTTGCGTTTTCAAGCGTGCCGACTACCAACACATTTAATTTACAATCATTACTAAATTTTCAATGCTTCGTTTTCAAGATTACATAGCAGGTAGGCAAAGATAGGTCAGCTCACTTTAAATGCAATGCAAATATGCCCATCTTGGTCAATTTCAATATTTAGCACACTTAAGATCCTGCCATTATTATCTTTTGTGCATAGTACAGTTAAGAAAATTTAGCCCAATTTCTGAAAAGGTCTCTTNTTTATGAGTAAAANTCGAATTCTTTGGGGCGTTGGTACATCAAGAACAATTCGCGCTCACTGGGCTTTGATTGAGCTCAACTTGTCATACAAAACGGAAATAATAAGAACGAGAACTACTGACACGGAAACCGCAGCCTTTAAGTCAGTCAATCCNAGACAGAANATACCTGTANTACAAGATGGTACATTAACTATGGGCGAAAGCGCCGCAATAGTTACCTATTTGGCAGAAAGTTACAGCACTGAACAGGTCAGTCTTATTCCTGATAATCCAAAAGCCCGAGCAAAATATTTCGAATGGATGTCATTCATCTGTATGGAGCTAGATGCCACCAGTCTTTATGTCTTGAGACGGCATTGGTCGCTTCCAGAAATTTATGGTGACTCGCCTGTAGCAAACAAAGCTTCAGAGGAATATTTTAATCGTATGATTACTGCGGCAGACAAATTAAAAAATCCAAAACAAAAATATCTACTCGAAACAGGTTTCAGNGGTGTNGATATTTTGATGNCAACAACATTAAAATGGGCAATAGACTACAANCAGAAAATACCAANNNACTTNATGGAATATTTGGACCATATGGGTAATCGACCTGGTTATATCGCGGCACTAGAAGCGAACAAAATGCCATGACAGGGCCACTTTCTGGTGTAAGGGTTGTCGAGATAACAAACGTCGTGGCGGGGCCCTCTACCGGCGTACAACTCGCAGATCAGGGCGCGGATGTAATTAAAGTTGAGTCCCCAACTGGAGATATNATTAGGGCCTCGGCAAAATCTGGGCTTCCTCCTATGTTTATTTCCTGCAATCGAGGGAAAAGATCTATCAGTGTTGACTTAAAACAGGATGCCGCTAAGAAAATACTCTGGGCATTAATAGAGAAAGCCGATGTTTTTATCGAAAACATGAGGCCAGGTGCCCTAGATAGACTTGGTTTTGGAAAAGAAAAACTAAACCAATGCAATCCAAAACTAATTTACCTTTCAATAACTGGCTTCGGCGAAAGCGGTCCTTATGCGTCTAAAAGGGTTTATGATCCATTAATACAAGCCGTCTCCGGATTAGCAGATCTNCAGGGCGAAAGTATAAAACCAAAAATGGTACGAACGGTAATCGCTGATAAAACGACCGCAGCCTATGCAACCCAGGCTATCACCGCAGCACTTTTCNATCGAGAAAAAAGNGGCGAAGGNCAACACATCGATTTGGCAATGCTTGATACGATGGTAAACTTNTTATGGCCGGAAGGTATGTCNCCCTACACAATTGTTGANGAAGGTGGTGTTNTGCCACCGCCGTCCCATGATAGNATTTTCAAAACTTCAGACGGNCACATAACAGCNGGCGCTGTTTCNGATTCGGAATGGANTGGAATGTGCATCGCTATGGACCGNGAAGATTTAATTAAGGATCCNCGTTTTGCCACTCAAAAACTTAGAACAGACAATAAAGATCAACGCTATCGATTAATGGCGGAGATTTTCGAAACTAGAACTAGTTCAGAGTGGGTTGAAGCTTTGGACGCAAATGATGTTCCGGCCGCGCCAGTCTTAAAACGCTCAGATATGTTTGAAAATGAGCAAATCATCCACAACGACATTATCAATGAACTAGAACAACCAGGAGTTGGTATCATAAGGCAACCAAGACCCGCTGCTCATTTTTCTAAAACACCNGGCGNNTTGCCAAAACCTGCGCCNAGACTNGGGCAACANAGCNTTGAGATTTTATCCGAGTTGNCATTTTCANAAGANGAAATCAATGCCTTAATAAATTCNCNAATTGTTTTTCAACATTCAAGCNAAGATGATTNATATTGGTGNNAAAATGATACTTCCNTTAGAACCAAAATTAAAAGTAGGAATACAAACCATCCACAGAGAGCCAGACAACCAAACTGGCCCATGGCAGCCTCAGATAGATGAACTAGTAGATTTNGTTACACTGATTGATAAGACTGGCTTTGATTCTATTTGGGTTGGAGATCATTTATCAATGCCTCTGCCATTTTTCGACCCTTTCCAGATGCTTGCACAAGCCGCCGTCGTCAGCAGGCGACTTTTGTTAGGTACTGGAGTCTACCTTCTGCCTCTGCGTCATCCTGGCCCAGTAGCCAAACAAGTTGCTACATTGGATCATTTATCTGAAGGAAGATTTCTATTTGGAGTTGGTATTGGCGGAGAGTTTCCCAAGGAGTACGAAGTTGCAGGAGTTCCTATTAGCGAACGCGGGGCGAGATTATCAGAAAGTATTGAAGTAGTGCGTGAATTGTGGAANGGAAAACCTGCTTCATATGANGGAAAGTTTTTTAAATTCTCAGATGTACTCATGACACCACCCCCAAGGCAGAATGGAGGCCCACCTATTTGGTGCGGAGGTCGCAGGGATCCCGCCTTCAGGAGAATGGGAAGGCTTGCCGACGGGTATGTTTCTTATGTAGTAACACCTGCGATGTATTCTGAGGCACTTACAAAAATTGCTGATGAGGCCGATACCTGCAAACGCACTATAAATTTATTTGGAACTGGGCATTTAATTTTCACACGTGTAGACGACTCATATGAACTGGCACT
>FUFK010041714.1_pt1 | contig 38770 bp, 60 predicted proteins | sample 1021851 | NCBI WGS metagenome assembly FUFK01 (sample SAMEA51879418, study PRJEB19060) | metagenome
ATGGAAATGGAAAAAGATTTATACGCTACAGGTTCTCCTGAAAAAACTTTTTATGATGACGTAAAAGGTTATGCATATATTGGTCCAGTGGCTGAGTTTATGTTTGGGGAAGAACTAGACGTTACAGATGCTTTATGGTTAATACCCGGAGCAGGGCTTGTTGGTGGAGGATTGAGAATAACAGCTAAAGCAATGGCTCCCCGTATTACACAAGCTTTAACCTCAAGCAAGGCAGGACAAGCCTTTTTTAAAAAATTAAGACAAAAAGATTTTAATCCTGATAGTCTAACACGAATTGAAAAAGCAATGTATAATTCTTTAAATCCTAATAAAAGTCAAGCGTTAGATGCGACAAAATTAATTACAGAAATATTAAAAATCCCTGGAGTTGCAGTTAAAGGCACAGTTGGTAATAATAAACTTATCTTTGGCGGTTCCTTACTAGCTCTTGGAAAAAGTTATGTTGAAAGTGGTGAAGACGAAGATAAAGATTAATCATGGCAAAACTTTCTTCGAAAAGACGTAGAACTTCTCGTTTACTTCAAGGTTACACCTTAGATGACTTAGAACAAAATGATGAGTTTCAAAAAGTATCCGAAAGATTTTTAGAATCTATTGGTGAAAACTCTGATGATGTTTTTGAGTATTTAAGAGACTCTGATTTTAATCTGTTTCAAGGCATGCAACGTGCCNCAGATAGCGGTAAGTTTACTNAGCAACAAAAAAAAGACTATCGTTATTTGCGTAATCGTTTTGATAACGCAGACATGGGTAGCTTCAAACAATATGCAGAGCTTATCAAAGATGCCACTATTGACATAGCTACCGACCCCACAGCAATTGCAGCAGCATTCTTAACACCAATTACAGGCGGAACTTCTCTTGCAGCTAGACAAGGAATAGCTACTGCCGGACTTAAAGGTGCCAAAGCTATAGCCAAAAACAATCTTGAAGACTTAGGTAAAAGTCAAATACGTAAAGCTTCTTTAATTACAGGGGCAGAAGTAGGTACGTGGACAGGATTAGATAATCACTTTAGACAAAACACAGAACTCAATACAGACATTCGCAGACTNTACTCCAATACAGAGCTTGCCGGTTCTGCTGCTATTGGTGCTTTAACTGGTGGGATTGTTGGTAACTTAGTACAGCGTAATGCTTTGTTTAATGATAGGCTTAGTAGGCTTTATTCTAATGATGACTATNGAGGAAGTGTTACAGGTATAGAAGAAACAAAGTATAAATTTAGAAAGGCTAAAGATAAAATATTAGGTAAAAGTATTGGTAGTCCTGCAAGAGTTCTAAAAACTATGGCAGAGTTTTCTCCNACTGCTAGAATGTTAGGACAAAAATTTACACATGAGTTTGGTAAAGGACTAACACAAAGGTCTACAAGAAGACTTGGTTTTAGTTATGCGGAAGACTTAGGAGAAAGAAGAGGAAACTACCTATTAGACTTTGATGCTATTGTAGCTCCGATTAGAAAGTCTGGACAAATATTACCTGAAGATGAAGCTGCAGTTATAAAGATTTTAAGAGGTGAAGAAGACGTATCACAATACAGTAAAAATGTACAAAAAGTTGCAGAAGACCTACGAGGGTTTTTTGATAAAATTAGAGAAGATGCAATTGAAGTTGGTTTAAATCCACAAAGAATAGAAAATTATTTTCCTAGACAATGGAACAGAGAAGTTATAGCTTCTAAAGAAGGACGTAAAGAATTTGAAGCTTTGTTAGTTTCTAAAAATATTGTTCCTGAAAACAAAGTTAAAGAAGTTGTAGATGGTATGCTTAACAAGCAGAACGAACTATATGGCTCTCATTCAAATCTATTAACACAAGCTCGTGTGTTTGAAAATTTAGATGATAATGAGTTTGCAAAGTTTTTAACAAATGATTTAGTCCCGGTAACAACTAATTACTACATGAATGCTGCAAAGACTATTGAGCACAGAAAGCATTTTTTAAGTCCCGGTCAAGATACTAAAGTTATTGGNAAAACAGAAAAAGATAGTTTAATATTATTTAAAAGAAGCAATGAAGAACAATTTGTTGATAGATTTATTAAACCTATTGAAGAGGAACTAGCAGACAAAAATATTACATTAACTGCTAAAGATAAAAAAGATATTGTTAATGTCTACAAATCTATTACAGGACAAGTAGATTACTTTGATAGTGGTTTAATGCAAGGTATCTATGATACAACTAAGTTAGCTAATGCAATGGCTTACCTACCGCTTGCAACTATTTCATCTGTTACAGAGGCTTTGATACCTTTTGCAAAAGCTCCAGTAAGCTCCGCAGTTAAAGGAGTGCAAGAAGGAGTTACGAGAGGACATAAAATTTTTACAGATGAAGTAGGTCAGATACTAAAAGAAAAACATAATTTAACTGACGATGAAATCCGTAGAGAAATGAACAGTGTATTTATTGCTGTGGATGAAGCAATGGGTGATGTGACGAATCGTTTAGCAGGAGANGGATTACAGAATGAGTTTCTGAAAAAACAAGCTAGAAGATTTTATAGATTTAACTTGTTGGTTCCTTGGACAAAAACTGTACAGCTTGCTTCGTTTTCTACAGGTAAAGATTTAATTACAGAAAACTTAAAAAAACTTAGCAGGGTTAGTAGAGAAGAAAGAATTAGTGCGACACCTTCTGTTGAAGTACAGAAACTAAAAGGAGAGTTGTTTGATTTAGGTATTAATGTTGAACAAGGTATTAAGTGGTTAGAAGAAGGAGCAGATAGAAAAAATCCTTTTTATAGAGATATTGTTAAAGGTGCAGGTAGATTTACAAACTCCATAATCTTACAAACCTCTAGAGAGTTCGGCACAGTTCCAACCTACATGACAAATCCTAGAGTAGATATNTTCACACAGTTTTTAAGATATCCTACAGTGTTTGGTAATACTGTTCTCAAAAACTTTGCTAGAGATATTATTACTGACCCAACTGTAAACGCTCCAAAGNTAGCTGCCTTCGCAGTAATGGCTACTAACGTAGCAAAAGCTACAAACTATTGGAGAACCTCAGAAGAAAACAGAGAGCGTATTGAACGTGATGGTGAAGACTGGAGAGATACATTAAAAGCTTTTCAAAGAGTTGGGCTTTTAGGTCCGCTTGAATATGGTGTTAGAGTANCCGAAGGAATGGCTTATGGTCAGAATCCTTTACTAGCTTCTGCCGGAGTTGGCGGTCCCGTTATAAATGACATTATAGGTCTTGCATTCTACAATAGAGGTTTGTTAGAAACAGCAGCTCGTAAAGCTCCGTTAATAGGTACAAAGAATATTTTTGATAGAGCTGTGGGTGATATCATGGAAGAATATACAGGCTTTAGAGAGCCTTATACACCTATGCAGCAAGCAGCTAAAGAAGCAACTAAAAAGATTAGAGGCATTGCTAGAGAAGGAGCAGAGTTTGTTGCAGGTAAAGAAGACGAACCTAAAAGACTTCTTAGAGCTACTGGTGGTTCTGTACGTGTTGACCCATACACCGGACAACCCTACGAATATAGAGCACAGTTTGTTACTGGTGGTTTTGTTGAAGGTGANAAAGTTCCTTTTACAAAAGAAAACCCTGCTTCTAGAATAAATAAATTTACTGGTGAACCTTATCAAGAAGAAATGGATAGGCTTGGTTTTAAAGATGCCGGTAAAGTAGTTGGAGACATTGCTAATAAAATTTTTAATAATCCGGGTAATATTGAAGAGGGTCAAGGTTTTGCAGGAGAAACTGGAGAAGTATATGCTTCTGAAAGAAGACAAGAAGGTAAAGGAGCGTTTGTCATATTTGATACACCTGAAGCCGGCTTACGTGCTGTAATGAGAGATGTTAGAAGCAAAATTGATGATTTTGATGGAGACTTATTACAAATGATAAATAAATATGCTCCCCCTAGCGATGATAATCCAACAACGGAATACTACAAATATCTTAGAAATAAAGTAGGAAAAGACAACGTAAGCTACGAAGACATTAGATTACTTACAGAAGGCATATTAGAATTTGAAAATTCTCCTACAGATAAAATGACACCTGAGCAAAAAGCAGCAGCTAAACAAAGATTAACAACATATAAAAATCCAGAAGTTTTAGATAAAGCAGAATATTTAAGTCAACAAGAGTTTCCAACAGGTACTAGCACAAAACAAATGTATGAGATACTTGACAACTCTTAATATCAACTGTATAATGTAATATGATTCTATATCTAGAAAGTCAACTCGAAGCATGCTATAGACAGTATTGCATTCACCAAGTAAAACAGGACATGCCCTTTATGTCTTTAGACGATTTCAGAAATATGTTTGAAGACCTCATGGCAGAAATATATAAGGACGAAGAATGAAAGGATTATTAAAAAATATAGTAGGTGCTGTTGCTCCTACATTAGGTACTGCTCTTGGCGGTCCGATGGGTGGTATGGCTGCAAATATGATAGCTGATGTTTTAGGAGTTCCTAACAATCCTAAATCAATTGAAAAAGCTATACAAGAAGCTACACCTGAACANATGCTTGAACTTAAAAAAGTTGAGCAGGACTTCGAACTCAAGATGAAAGAGCTTGAAGTAGATGTATTCAACTTAGAAGTAGCTGATGGTCAAGANGCTAGAAAAACTTTTAGTAAAGACTGGACAGCTAGAATCGTAGGTGTATCCGTAGTTGGNGGCTTCATGGGTTATATATTCTTAGTAACTCTTCAACCACCAGAACAGAATTCAGAAGCCTTGATAAACCTAGTACTAGGATATCTAGGTGGATTAGCTTCCGCAGTAATTAGCTTTTACTTCGGAGCTTCAAATAAATCAGATTAATGAAAACATTAAAAGACGTTATCGAGGACGGACGATGGAATTGGTTCGGACTCGCAGACGAAGAAGAAGACTCTCAAGACGATAATTGTTATAAAGGATTGTTTTGGGATTTAGAAACCAAAAAATTCCTAAGATGGAATGAATTTAATAAAAAGGAGTGTAAATCAACTGAAAGCAGTGACCGATAGTGTCTGCGTTGTATGTATTGTTGGTTGGATATATCTAGTAGTCTCGGGATACTACTATTTCTTCTAGCCCCTACTAAAACTTAAGAAGAATTTTAACGAACGCTATTGTTAGCTTCACAGGGANCGTGCACCTTAAAAAATGGAACAAGCGATTCAATTTATTAATGAAGTTGGGTTTCCTATCGCTGCTGCATTAGGATTAGGTTTCTTTATTTGGAAGCTTATCAACAGAATTATTGATGGCATGGAGACTAAACTCGATGTACTAGATGATAAAGTTGCAGACCAGATAGCTCAAATGGAAGACCGCCTTGGTACTAAATTGGATTCACAACATGGTATCTTGGTAGCTCTGATAGACAGAGTACGTAGTTTAGACAATGAGATTATTAGACAAGATACACTTATCAAAACTATACTAGGAGTTCCACAACTTATAGACAGCAACAAGATTGCAAAAGCAGATAGAGATGACCAAAGAAAAGACTAAGATTGAAGATATACATCCTATGAAGCAGATAGCTTTTATGTCGGTCTTACAAGTCTTAGCACTTAGTTTAATGGTTGTTTCCATGTTTTTTATAAGTGTTTTATCTGCAGACCAGATGGTGCATAAGTTTAAGAATCCTAGCTTTTCAGGTATAAATACAAGCTCTCACTATCTGACTATAGAAAATCAAGAGTTTAATAGAAAAGAGGCTATCAAAGCAGAAATAAAAGCCTANCAAGATGAGCTTGAAAGAGATGCAAAGAACACAACACTTGCAAGGTTTATTAGAAACTTAGAGTCACGTATCTACGCACAGCTATCAAGACAGTTAGTAGAAAATTTATTTGGAGAGAATCCATCCGAGTCTGGTCAAGTAGAATTAGAAGGTAATACGATTGAGTATGAATCAGACGGGGAATATATCACACTAAAAATAACGGATGCAGATGGGAATGAAACAATTATTACCTTGCCTATTGGGTCTTTTACTTTCTAGTTGTGCACTAAAGTATGATTCATTATTAACTACAGGCGGTATACCAAACATAGTTATACAAGAATCATCTGTATTAGATTTACAATCAAAAGAATTAAAAGAGTTACCGGCAGCTATAAATAAACCTACAATTGCTGTATACCCTAATAGCTTCAAAGACTTGACAGGGCAACGTAAAAGCAACAGTGAGTTTGCTTTNTTTAGTACAGCGATTACACAGGCTCCTGAAGCGTTTTTAATCAGGGCTTTTAAACATGCTGCAAACGGGGAGTTTTTTAAAGTTGTAGAAAGAGTGGGATTAGATGACCTGACAAAAGAAAGACAACTAATAAGAACAACAAGAAAAGAATTTGAAGAGGACAATAAATTAAAACCTTTGCTTTTTGCAGGGTTGTTAGTTCAAGGCGGTGTTATTAGTTATGATACTAATACAACAAGTGGAGGATTGGGAGCTCGTTATCTAGGCATAGGAACAAGCAAACAATACCGGGAAGATACAGTAAGTATTTCCCTACGATTGGTTTCTGTAAGCACAGGTGAAGTACTCATAGAGGTGTTAGTCTCTAAAAGTATTTTATCTGTAGGTTTATCACAAGATGTATTTAGGTTTATAGAGCTAGGTACAGAATTAGTTGAGGTAGAAGGAGGGTTTACAGAAAATGAATCTGTCTCCATAGCTTTACAAAGAGCTGTAGAAACAGGTGTTTTAAATGTCATAGAGACAGGAATAGAGAGAGGATATTGGGAATATGAAGAAACTATTATTGAGCCTATTGATTGTGGCGAGTGCATTGGCATTCGGGGCTGACAACGAAATATTTGTTGAGCAAGCCGGAGCTACAGCCAATATAGATTTAGAGCAGTTGGGTTCAGGCAACATCATTGGTGGTGTTGATGCATCGGCAGGAAGCATGACAGCTTTAGATTTAGATGGTGCTAGTATGACACTAGACATAAATCAAATAGGTGATTCAAACAAATTTCTTGGAGATATTCTGGCTGATAGTTTGATAGGCTTCTTTGAGTTTGATGGGGATAGCAACACGTTTAATATACAGGTTGACCCAACAAATACTCATGGAGCAGACAGTTCAAACTTAAATGTAGATGTAACAGGTACAAGTAATACTTTTACTTTAGACCTAGCAACAGCAGATATGGCAAGTAGTACTGACTTAGATTGGATTATACAAGGTGATAGTAACACACTAGACTTTGATATTGATTACGATTCAGGTACAAGCTTTGTTGATATTGATGGTGACTCTAATAATGTAACTTTCGATGGTGATGGTTACGCAGGAGGTTACTTNTACTTAGACCAAACAGGTAGTTCAAGAACATTTAACATAGACCAACAAAGTACATTAGATAATGATTGGCTNAAAATACTTTCTACAGGCAGNAATGGTACTGTCTGTGTTGTNCAGTCTGATGGTGGTACGTCCACTTCATGCTGANATAGGAAGTATCACAGAATTAGAGGGTTCGGGTAGAGTCGTACGAGATGAAACGTATAAGGCTGCTTTAGAATTTGATATAAATAGCTTTGATAATGTTCAAACTTCTAATGGAAGAATGGGCATTACATTCTTAGATGAAAGTCAAATACGACTTACCGAACATTCAGAACTGGTTATAGATGAATTTGTCTATGACCCGGACCCGACTAAATCAAAAATGGCACTAGAGTTTGCCCGAGGAACTGGAAGGTTTATAACGGGTAAACTGTCGACCATCAAGAAAAAAAACATCAGGATTAATACCCCTTCTGCAACTATAGGAATTAGAGGCACTGACTTCACAGTTACTGTAGATGAATTAGGAAGGTCNNTAATTATNTTATTACCCAAAGAAGACGGACTNCCATCTGGAGAGATAGTAGTCAGTACTGCTATGGGGCAAGTAGTTTTAAACAAGCCCTATCAAGCTACCACAGCTTCGATGTTTGAGACTGCTCCTAGCAATCCAGTTATACTAGACTTAACCTTAGAACTCATAGACAACATGCTNATTGTTTCTGCTCCAAAGGAAGTGGAGACTTTAGAATCATCCTCGTCTGAAGTAAAGTCCGGGAATCTTTTAGACATAGATTACTTAGAGTTTGAAGAGTTAGAAAAAGATTACTTAGAAGAAGATGAACTAGAGTTTACAGAGNTAGATATAAACTATTTAGACGTAAACTTTTTAGAAGATTTACTTAACGTAATTGAAGAGGTCAATGAACTAGACACAACTAAAACTCTCTTAAAAGCTGACTTAGACCTGCAAGGCACTACTCTTGGTTTTGATGCAGAGACTCAGATAAATACTTTTACGACAGATACAGTCATCACTTTCTATAAAGCCTTAGAAGATACTGTAAGACTAGACTTAGATAAGAGCAGCTCCTATACTTTTATACTGGTGCAGAATGGAAAGAGCACACAGATAGTAGTGAACGGAGGAGCTTCATCAAGAATAACTATAACCCAAGGAGATTAAAGTTATATTTTAAAAGACTGCATCTAGTTCAGTTTCTATATTTTTATGTAGAGGTTCTAAAGCAGTCCTTGCTTCTTCAATTGCCTTGAGAATAACCAGTCTGTCCTCTTGATGAAAGAGGTCAATGTGTTCAACGGGGAAAGCACTAAGTTCCGTAACCAGTTTATTTTCAGAGTCAATACAAAGCTTCCAACTTATTAGGTTAGCTTCCCTCGACCTTTTGTTCTTCTTCATTTTTAATTTCGTTAAATGTTACGAGGTTTTGTTTACCTCTGAGTCCTGCTTTCATGTAAGACGTAGCTCGTCCTTCAAAAAAGTTTTGATGTTCAACTCCCATCACTTCATCAATCCATCCAAGAGGATTATCCTTTTGTCCAAAGTTTGTTTTTAGCCCTAGTTGTAGTAGCCTTCTATCTGCAATGTAACGATTATAAGCATACATGTCTTTCTTTGTGAGCCCTTCAATGTTACCCATATCAAACACCAAGTCTAAAAATTTATCTTCTAGTTCTACCATCTTTCTACAGATATCGTAGAGTTCTTTCTTAAAGTCATCTGTCCAGATGTCTAAATGTTCTTGAATAAACTCCCGGAATAGTTTGGTCATTGCCTCTACGTGCATGGATTCATCCCGAATGCTATAGGTAACTATTTGACCCATACCTTTCATACGTCCAAATCTAGGGAAGTTTAAAAGGATAGCGAAGCTTGAGAACAACTGTAACCCCTCAGTAAAAGCTGAGTAAACTGCAAGAGTCTTTGCAATGCTTTGTTTATCTTTTAATGTAGGTTTAAACTCGCCAACATAATCATGTTTGTCTGCCATTTCTTCATACTCTGCAAAGGCTTTGTATTCTATTTCAGGCATGCCCACAGTATCCAATAAAAGACTATAAGCGTGTTGATGTATTGACTCCATGTTAGCAAAAGAAGTCATCATCATTCTAGCTTCGGGCTTTCTAAAGATACGCATGTATTTATCTACGTACCCGGAACCCACATCTACATCTGATTGTGTAAACAATCTAAAGATTTGTGTTAAGAGATTTTTCTCTTCTTTGCTAAGCTCTTGCCAATCTTTTACGTCATTATGCAAAGGAACCGATTCAGGCATCCAATGCATTTGATTTTGTAGAACATAGTAATCAAACATCCAAGGATATTCGAAGGGTTTATAATGTTCTCTTGTTCCTAATATACTCATTTATTCTCCATTTGTTCAGCATACTTTTGTAGTAGCCATTGATTAAATTTTTTCTTATATTCTTCTTCAGTATAAACTACAGAGAGCGGTGTTTTATTTTCATCGCAGTGGTCTAGCCACATACGTCTACAAAACTCACTAAACCTTTTATCCTTCACAAGCAATACACTCCACGTCCTCTAATCTTATACGAGGTATTTTTATATTTACATTCTCTGCGGTTCTAGCAGCATCCGACCTAAAGTAATACAAAGACTTCAACGTATGCATAGCGTACCAATGAACATCATTGACATACTGTAAGTATTCGTCATGTATTTCTTGAGGCTCAGTTGCCTTCGGGAAAACAAAAAACAGATTTACGCTTTGACTTTGACAAACGAACTCCTGTCTTTTGTACGCATGTTCAACTATCCAGATTTGGTTAATCTCATTTGCGGTTTTAAACAATTCCTTTTCTTTATCATCAAGGATATCTAGATGCTGCACAGAGCCTTCATTAGCTGCAATGTCTTTCCAGACCTGCTCAAGCTCTTTAGCTTTTAATCCTTTCTTTTTGAAAAGACTTTCTAGATTTTTATTCTTAACTTGGTAAGAACCGGATAAAGTTTTGTGCGTATATACGTTAGCACGATATGGTTCAATGCTAGGGGAAGTACCACCACATATAATACTACTACTGGCATTAGGAGCAATAGCCAAAAGATGAGCGTTACGATGCCCGCTACCATGTACATCAGGAGCTTCACCACGTTCTTCGGCAAGTCTTTTAGTAGCCTCCACAGCCTTTCCTTTGATGTGTTGGAAAGCTCTGTAGTTAAAGCCAGTTGCGAATATACCCTCGAAAGGAATGCCCTTACGTTGGAGGTAAGCGTGGAACCCCATTGCACCCAATCCGATAGACCTCTCTCTGTAAGCTGAGTATGCAGCTTTTGTAAATGATTTTTTATCGGGTTTGACATGATTAGAAAAGCGTTTGTAGTTAGCATTATACTCCCCAATCTCTGATGTGTCAATAGCGTTGTCAATAAAATGCTGTAAAACATTATCAAGCATAGTTACTAGGTCATCAATAAACTGTTCATTCTCAGACCATTCATCAAAGTGTTCTAGATTTACGGAGGAAAGACAACAAACTGCAGTTCTTTCTTCGTTAGTAGGTAGTGTTATTTCAGAACACAGGTTGCTTTGTTTAATCTCTAGTCCTAAATCTTTTTGTGGTTTTGGTAGAGCATCATTACAGTTATCTATATTAACCATGTAAGGCTCACCAGTCTCTGCTCTAGCATTAAGTATCTGCCACCATAACTCTCTAGCACTAACTATCTTTACAGCTTCCTTAGTCTTAGGGTCAATCAATCTCCAGTCATCGTCATTCTTTACTGCTTGTAAGAACTCATTCGTTAGATTGATTCCATTGTGTAGATTAAGACACTTACGATTAATGTCGCCCCCGGATTCTTTACGAATATTTATAAACTCTTCTATCTCCGGATGGTCAATATCCATGTAGGCTGCGTATGACCCTCTACGTGTAATGCCTTGATTAAAGGCTAACATCTGAGAGTCAACAACTTTCATGAATGGTATTGAACCAGTAGAACGACTATTGTTAGCAGTAGCGATGCCATTACTTCTAATATCTCCCCAATATCCACCAATACCTCCACCTGAACTAGCGAGCCATATGTTTTCATCATAGTGAGAAGATAACCCGTCACGACTGTCAGGTACGTAATTGAGAAAGCAGCTAATAGGTAAACCCCTATTTGTTCCCCCATTGCTAAGAATAGGAGTGCTAAACATGAACCATAAAGAGGAACTGTACGTATAAAGTCTTTGAGCCAACTGAAAATCTGTAACCCCTTTGAATGTTGCTCCGAACACGGAGGCTCTTGCGAATGCTTCTTGTGCATGTGTTTCTCCTGATGCTTCATAAAGATACCTATCCTTAAGTGTATCTAAACTGAATTTATTTAATTTGTTTTCTTTACTATAGTCTATTTTAATACCTAAGTATTCTTTCTGACCAACCTTGTCTTCGACCATTACTCGTCTCCTAAATGATATTCTGTATCTTCTAATGCTATGGCAATTATAGCATAGTGTATAATTTTTAATAAATCATATTCAGCATCATTACCTTCTTTCTTACCACACCTCATAGCATACTTCATAATATTACCCATGCAAAAACCTTTACCATGCCCTGCATCAATAATCATATCAGTTGCTTGATATTTACCTTGTGCGTAATGTCTTTCATATGTACCATCTACATATCTATGTATTTGTTGTATTATATTACCTTCGTTAAATTTATATTTCATATTTATTCTATCCATTCTTTAGGTAGTGTATGTTCAGAGTACCACCTAAAATTATTTTTTTCTGCCCACTCTGCATGGCTTCTTTTAGTTCCATCTTTGCGTCTCTTTGCCTGTGGCATAGGAGAACTAGGACTAGAAAACAAAAAGATTAACTCTTGATTATCTTTAAGACACTTACGTATCCACACGTATTTATTGTATTCTTGGTAATCCCAAAACCTGCCTTTAGCTTCAAGTAAGTATTCTACACCATCTATAACTTTTGTAAAGTCAGGTTCGTATGTATGCTCTACAACATAAGAAACTTTATCTGAGTGATGCGACCACTTTGATAAAACATTTTTATGTAAAGTGTACTCCCACCCTGAGTCATATCCCTTAGGAACATTCTTTTCAGTAGGTCTAATTTTTCGTGGCTTTCGATACCCTCGTTTCATAAAATTCCTTTTTTAATTTTTTATTAAACCATTTATGAGTAAAAGAAGAAAGCATTATTTTTTTATTAGCGAACACATGAGTTTGTTCAGGCATAAAATCTTTAAAGTTTTGTGTAGTTATTTTGACTGACTCTTCCTCAGGCAATAATGACTGTAACCATTCTACAGTTAATGCTTTAGATTTCTTTCTTATCTTCTTTGCTTGTCTACCATTCATACTATTTCTTTTACATTAGGTAGCTTTTCTACCTTAGTTAAATATACATTTCCTTTTGCATATGCAAAGGTTCTTAAACCTTGACCTTCATTAGCGTCTTCGTAGCAAACAAATTTGTGAGGGCAGTAGGTACATCCTGACGGTAATTTCATGTTACCTGATACTCCGTCAGGTATTACATTATAGCATCTGTCAGGAGGGTTGTCAAGCGATATAGCTTTTTTAACTTCTTTTATTTTATTAACAATATTAGGCTTCTCTAAATCATCAGGAATAAACGTAGTCAATTCCCCTGTTTCTTTATTCATAACTAAGAAACCACCCTTAGAAGTTTTCTCTGCCTCTTCGTATCCTGCAAGTTGTGCAAGATATCCAAAGCTATCATTCTGTGCTAGCGTACCTTCCTTAAACTTTTTAAAAGCATAACCTGATGCGGTCTTAACATCTATAACTTCTCCATCTATAATGGAATCCATATGTCCTTTAATACCTTTAACTGATACTTCTTTTTGTTCTCCTGATACAACATGACCTGAAAGACGAACAAAGAATAAAAGTAAAACCTCAAGTAAATGTCCATACAAAAACTTAATAAAAGTAGGAGCATTTATTTTTTCTTGATGCTCGTCTGATAAGTTTAGGTCATACCATAATCTACGTAGTGGTCTACCTATATTAGACATTCTTAAACCATTCTTAGGTCTAGGTTGAGGAGTTGCCCAACCTCTAAGGGCATCAGACATATCTTTACCAAACTTCTCGTACTCCTCCTCAGGAATATTAATAGCTTTATCTTCTGATAAAACTCCGATAGTCTTATAGATATCCTCTACAAGAGTATCTAGTTTAGGCAACTTCTTTTTTGTTTGTTTCTTTTTCATCTTTAATTTCTTTGAAAGCTTTAATAACATCTGACGAAAATAGTTTTTGTAAGTTTACTAAAAACATACGACTCGCATTGTTATCTCCACCTGATACAGTTTTAAAAGTATCTAGTTTATCTACTATTTTTCTAAGAGTATCTGTATGGAACACAAGGGTACAGTATTCATCATCACCTATACAGAGATTATGAAACCAGTAATCAGACTCTGTTGCTCTGATACCTGAGGGTTTACCCCATGACTCATACTCTATACAAATGTTACCTGACTTCTGCCAAATATCTCTTTCTGATTTGACTTCTATCTTTTTATTAGTTAGCATATCTGCTACCTTTTCTTCTCTAACAGTACCATATTGTAAATCTAAATCAAACTTTTTTCTATCTTTTTTAGTGGGTTTCATACCAACTGTCTCCTATATTAAATTCACCCGTCAATGGGCATCTTAAATTATATTCTTTAGATGCTTGTTCTATACATCTAACTGCTAGTGCACCCACCCCATTTGCATGAGATTCAGGTACTTCTATCTGCCATTCGTCATGAATGTTAGCAACTATTTTAGCAGGGATAGTTTGTAATTGTAACATATCCGATAAAATAACTAAAGCTTTTTTCATAACTATTGCACCTGCTCCTTGTAACAAAGTATTAAGAGCAGAATGTTTGTGTCTAATAAATATCTTACGACCATCCAAACCTTTTAAGTATCCTCTTGCAGACGCTCGTTCAACCCTGTCTCTAAGAGTTTTAAATGCAGGGTTATTATTGATAAAAGATTCTCTAAGTTGTTTACCTTGCTTTCTACTTCCTTGCACGATTGTACCAAGCTTTTCGTCTCCTGCACCGTAAATGAGTGCATAGATGAATGTTTTAGCCTGATTTCTTGATTCAAGTCCTGCAGACTTTTGGTTTGTTGTGTGAATATCTCCGTTGATAATTTCATTTATATAATCCTCGTCAGCCATATAGTGTGCCAACAATCTTAATTCTAATCCACTAGCATCTATACCTACTAGCTTATTGCCTTCATCTACTATCCAACAGGCTCTACATTCTTTACCATAAGGACTACTTACGCTAGGAACTTGAGCGACATTAGGATTTCTGTGTGCCATACGACCTGTAATAGCACCTGTAGATAAAACTGCACCATGTACTCTATCATCATCTTCTACTGAATCTATCCATGAACTAATCTGTGCAATTCTTTTTTGATATAATAGAAAGTCTGCGATAAGTTTAGCTTCTTTGATGTGAGTTATATTTTTTAATGTACCTTCGTCAACTATAGGTTGACCTGTTGGTGTAAACTTTTTTGGCTCCCAACCAAAACTAATTAGATATTCTCCAATCTGTTTACGAGAACCTAAGTTAAACTCTACTAACTCTTTACGCATGAACGGTTTCATGTTACCTGATGCTAAGATGTCAGCGTACTCATACTCTGTTAAACCTGATTTGGAAAGAGTTCCATCTTGTTTTGTTTTAGGAGTTACTTCTTTTATGTCTACCCATTTAGGTTTAAATGTTCTATGTACTTCATCTTGTACTTCTTTTATCTTACAGTTTAATTCCGATAATAAATTAGTAGCATATTGAATATCTATTTTAAATCCGTTTATTCTTTGTTGTTCTAGTATGTAGGTTACTTGGTGTTCTAACTCTATACTTTCTTTAGAAAAACCTGCTGACTCTTTCTTGAGATAATCAAATAAAAGTTTATTTAAAACTACATCTTTCAGACAATATTTTAAAGTATCTTTAGTATATACCTGAAAGTTTTCAGGAGGTAAATCTTTGGCTACTCCTAGCTTTGTACCCCAAACTTTTAGTGAGTGTCCTTTCTCTCGTACAGGATTTAAAAGTCTAGACAAAACTAAAGTGTCTATTACTTTGTNTTTATCCCACAAGTCAACCCCATGTAGTTTTTTAATAACAGGGATATCAAATCCGATAATGTTATGTCCTATAAGTTTATCTGCCTCTGCTAAAAAGTCTATACCTTTTAAAATATTATCATCTATAATATCGAAAGTATACTGTTTATTGTTCTCGTCTATAGCTACAATACAATGTATCTCTGTAGCATGTAAGTCATCTGTCTCTATGTCAAATACTAATTCCACATACCTTCTCCTTTAGAATGGTATTGTATCATCTGCACTAAAACTATTCAACATTTCTGTGTCCTCGTACTCAGATAATCTACCTGTATCTTTGTTATAAACTAATGCAGTCGCTAGACCTACATCACCTGTGTAACGTGATTTAAGTACACGTAATCTTGTTGTCCTAGATTCTAATTCATCATCTGACTGTTGATTTCTTTCTAAAGCTATAACGCAGTCCGAGAGTTGAGCGATAGCATTAGAGCCTCGTAGATGTGATAAGCTTACGTTGACACCATTCTCATGTCCTTTGTCACCTTGTACCCTACGTAAGTGTGATACAAGAATGATACCTGCACCTGTCTCTTCAACTAAACTTCTAAGCCTAGTCATAATAGAGTCAATAGCTCTACGCTCGTCACCTTCTGTAGTTGCTGATACTAACATATGTAAATGGTCAACGACCACCCAACGACAGTCACAACCTACAATTAAATAGCGTAACTTAGAGAAGATATCTTCTATATCATTAGTACCAAAGTGAGCATGAATAAATACTTTGTCTTGGTCAAAGGTTTTGTCAAACATTTTGAGTAGGTCTTGCTCTCTATACTTGTCTCTAATATCATCTATATAAAGTCTATCATTAGCTTCAATAGATAAGATACCGTCTACTGTTCGTCTCCAATCTTCTTCTAAGGCTATAACTCCTACGTTATCATTTGTATTATGTATAAGCCAATGCTCTAGCTCTCTAGTAACAGAAGACTTACCGAGACCTGTGCCACCTGTGAGAGTAAGTAACTCACCTTGTCGTAAGCCGATAAGCTTTTTGTTTAGACCATGCCAAGGATAAGGTACACTACTTTTCTTTTCTCTTTCTAAAAAATCTTTTTGTTTCTCCGATACTCTGATGATGCCACTAGGGGTATATACTTTTGCATCCCACCAAGCTTGAGTAAACTCTTTGTGTAGATTTTTACGTAGCATATCGTTAGCATCTTTGTAACCGTTAGGTATAGAAACTATCTTAGCTTTACGTGGCTTGATGATACTTGCTACTTTCTGCGAGGCTTCTATGCCTTGCTTGTCATTGTCAAAACAAATGACTACATTATCAAAACTCTCTACGTATTCAATGTTTTCTTTGATATCTCGTACTGCTCCTTGAGCACCATTCTTAATGGAGACAACTGCCCACTTGCTACCTAACAATTCATAGGTAGCCATAGCGTCACATTCACCCTCAACTATAGTCAGGTATTTACCACCTTCCTTAAATAGTTGCTGACCAAACAAACCTGTACCCGTAGTTGTACCTTCAAACTTAAAGTTTTTATCTTTGACGTATCTTATCTTTGTACCTGTTTGTTCATTGTTTATATGGTAAGGGTATCTGTGTTGAGCAAGAATACCTTGAGAGTCATATACAACCTTTACTCCATACTTCATTGCAGTCTCTTTAGATATACTCCTGTCTGTCAGAGGTGCATAAGTTCCGTTGTGTACTGTCTCTGTGGGTTGTGTTGGTGGTTTAGTATAATTATTACTCATAGGTACAATGTTTTTTGGTTTAGGTGTAAACTTTCCACAACTAAAACATTTAGTTGACCTGTCTTCGTTGATACAAAGAGCATCACTACTACCGCAGTCAGGACATGGTTGATGTGTTTTGTAGAAAGGACTTAGTTTATTATTCATATATGTTCCATAAAAAAGGCTAGACACTATACACAGTAATGCCTAGCCAACTTTTTAAAAAAACTTAACTATCTTCTGTGCTATCGTCAAGTTCCTTTTCTTCTAAGGGAGAACCTTCTCCATTGTATATTGCTACAATTCTGTTTGAAAAGAAGTTAATACCTGCTTGTAACTCTTCTAAGTCAAGCGTAACATTAGCTTTCTTTTGATTCAGTCTTTGAAGTCTGCCGAAAATCTGTTGACCTTCCTCAGGTAAATCTTCTACAAAGACTTGTACATCATCTATAGTAATAAAAGGTTTGGTTGGTTCTTCTAACATGATATCTTCATCAGTCATTAAAACTCCTCCCCATCACCAAATGGATTTAATTCATCACCATCTTGTGACTTCATTGGAACTAAGTCTAGCACCTGCATAGCTTGAAAGTCTAAGCTAACACCTGATTTACCTGCGTAATCCCAAGCAAACTCATTGTATTGCACTTTGACTGCCGACCCATTACCTACTGTAATGTCCATAGGCTCTTTGTTAAGATTATAGAGCTTTGGTGCAGGTCTTTTGCCATTCTTAGCATTAACTTTTCTTTTGATAGTTACGGCTTTTCCTATGTATTGAGGTTCACCGCTTTCATCTTTCAATGAAAAGTCTTTGACTCTGACTCCTCGTGAGGCAAAGTCTTGAGCGTCTTCATCACTAATTACTAGGTCTACTGTGTAGACTGGTTCAAAAGTTGTATTAGGTACTGTGACGCTCGCCCAGTACGCTTTTCCTATTGCTACTGCCATATGTTTTACTCCTTATATTTTAGTAGTGGTTAATGTGAAGTCATTATACTTCAATATTCTAGAAAGTGTCAAGCACTTTTTCTAAAAACTTTTTAATTCCTGATTGTTCAGATGAAGGCACATGAACAATAAACATTTTACTATTGTCATTGTACTCGTTGATATAACAATCTTTGTTGTCATACATACGTTGCCCATTGTCTAAACAAAAGTTATCCCATTCCTCAAACTGAGTCGGTGTTAAAATAAATGTTTCCATACTAATTACCTAATATTTTTATAGGTATGTAGCAATCCTTAACATCACCTCTCAAAGAGAATGAGTTTAAATAGTTTTGCATACCTCGTTTAAGTTTGTTNGGGATAGAAGGTTGATAGTTTACGTTTACTATTTCGTTGTTTTGCACATCATACGAAATTCTAAACGAATAATCTCTTCGTAAAGAGATATCATCTATGTATTTTATCAATCTGTTGTGTGGGGTAGGGCAAGAAGCAGTAGTCGTTATCTTTACGACAGGCACTTCGACAGGTAATTCTACTACCTCTTGCTCTTTAGTTTCAGAAGGGGAAGGTAAAGGTGTTGCAATCTTATCCTGATTACCTTTATCCTCAATCTCTTCAACTAATTCTTTCTCTTCTTCTCTAGCAATCCTTTGCGGTTGAGTATCAAAAAACATTTGATAAAAGGAATTAGCGGAGTCTTGAGTCTCCTGTAATTGTCTTTTAACTTCGTCTAACTCCACCGAATTATCCTCTATCTTCCTCTCTAAATATTCAAAGTCTGTTGTTTTACTTTCAACATATTGAGATATTTTTAATAAATCATTATTTAATTTATTAATTTTTTTAAATTGTTCGTCTTGATATGTTAGCTCTTCTACAACAGTAGACACAAACCAACCAAAGAACAATACATAAGCTATAATATAAATATAATCTTTACGTTCCATACTTTCTCCTTTTAATTCTTTTGAGTTTTCCTCGCCAGTTTAGTTTCCAAACCTCCATTGTATCATCTGCAAAGTAAACTGTCAACACCCCTTTGTCAGCATGGAGAGCAGTTATTCTATCACGTTCTTGTTGCTCTGCATACATTTCATGTACATCATACTCTGTCATTATTCTTCTATAGGTTTTATTGTATAAACTAAAGGTCTGATATCTTCTAAAACATCTTCCAAATACTCTCTGACTTCTTCATCTGTTGGGTAAGAATGACACTCTACACTAATATTTACTTCGTACTCTTGTGGAATACCAAACCACTCAGTAACTTTACGAAAGTGAAACTTTCTATGTGCGTCAAATAAAATATCTTTCCCTTCAAACCCATCAAAGTCTCCAAAAAATCCTGTAGGTTCTAACTCTCTAATACAATTATTAGAGCCATACACAAATTGTATTTGTTTTTTGTTCTTAATTGCGTCTATAACATCTAGTGTTGCTTGTGATATATCAATCATTTTCCTTGCCCTCTATAAGCTTTATAAGTTTGTCGTTTTCTTTTAGGCATAGTACCATAACTCACGTTACCTCTACCTATATGAGTTTTCTTTCCTCGTGAACCTGTGACAGGCTCGTGAGATACTTGTCCTCTAGTTACTCTTAACACCATGCTTCAAATCCTCGTGGTTGGAAGTCTACTGCTTCTCGTACTTCTTCGACAGTTAATGTAGGAGATATACTATTTCCTTCACTATCTACTCCTAAGATTAAACCATTACCTGCTAATGCTTGAACCCTACCATGCGAACCGTCACGATTAGTACCATGATAAATAAAAAATCGTTGGTCTTCAACAAACAATCCTTCATCATCTACATAGATGCCATTGACTCCGTCTAATCTAAGTACATCAAACGTAGCACAGTCAACTAACTCATAAATATTTTTAAGAGTATCATCATGGTCTACCTCTCTGACTTCTTCGTTTTTTGTATCAATTAATATTGCTTTCATATTTCTCCTTATGTCATTGTTAATAATTTTTCTTTCTCAGCTATTGCCATGTACTCAATATCCTGTGAAGATATTGCTTCACGACAATGATAAGATAAAAACTGTATGAGTAGAAAAACTGCGTAGTCATAATCAAAACTATAGACATTTTCTTTCTCACCCTCGTCAGTCCAATGTTCCCAAATGTAATTTATACAATCTTCTCTTAGGTCAGGTCTGTTAGGTAGTTGCCACTTCTCTTCTACAACTTCTCCTATATATTCCATTAGTTCTTCTTGATTCACTTTTGTAACTCCTCTATCATTTGTTTTAAGTTTTCTATTTCTTCCTCTAGTCTTCCTAAAGTACTACTAATATCAGATTTAATATCATCTTTTAAATCAATCCAAAGCCTATCATATTCATCATTGATATGTTCCATAGCATATCTATGATTATCTTCCTCAGTTTGTTTAACATCAGCTATATCATTATGAATACTCAGTATTGTATCTGAATACTCAATAGTATCTTCAATATAACTTTCTAATCCACTTAGAACTGTGTGTTCTGTTGCAGTCTTTTCAAATGCACTCATGCTACTAGCCTCACTTCTATTTTCTCGTTATCAATTACAAAACCCGAATAATCATTCTTAGCTTTGCCCTTTGCTTTTAGTCCGACAACTACATTGTCTTTATCTAAAAATCTCATGTCGTGTTCATCACCGTCTATGACTTCTAAACCTTTGAAAGTTTTAGGTATATCTTTTCGGAACACTACTGCTTTATTCTCTACTACTTTATTAAATAGTCTAGCATACTTTTTATCTGCCTCTGAATAACTCCATGTCAAGTGGTAGTTATCAATGCCATTTATTTTTCTTGTAGGTATCTTAGTATAGTCATAGAACTGTATGTTGGGGAACATATCAAATATATTCTTACCATTTACTTCTTGATACTCCCATTGAATATCAGATGTACCATTCAATCTAAGACTAGGTTGCTTACCTAACTTATCACACTCCTTCTCAAACTTAGTAATGTCAGAGACTAATTGCCCCATAAAGTTATCATACTCGTTGAAATAAAGCAAGGTCTTTCGTATCCTAGCCTGTTGAATTGAAGTATAAACTCCTCCCAAGCCTGCAGTATTTAAGCATGGTTTATCACACTTAGCAATCTTAGAATAAGGACAAGTAGTTTGCTCTCCGTTAGCTAAATCTGAGGGAGCAAGATACATAATCCTACTAAAGTATTGGTTTTGTATTTTGTTGCTCTTATCAATCTTAGGACTAGAGCTTGATAGTAATTTATATGTGGGCATAGTTTCTCCAGTTAAAAAGTGTGTAGCTAGGTAAGTCATGTTTTCATTTATTATCTTACTTTCTATCTTATTACTGAACTTGGAACTCAATCAAAAGTACAAGATTTATCAGAATCTTTGATAAGCTCATGTCTAGCTACACTTGAAGGTATAGTAGCTAGTAAGCGTCTGGTCTTATTAAAGTCCTCGTGGTTACTAGCTACACTAATAGTTTTTTAGTTACGGAGATAACTACCAACTCCTCCAACGGCTACTTTAACTATAGGTCTTTTAAGTGTCCGTCAACACTTTCAATCAAATAGAATCCTCAGTTATTTCATTAATGATTTGAGGAAGTCTTTCTGTTGAACCTTTTTCAAGTAAAGCTATTGCAAGTTTATCAGTTATTTCTTGATTTAAAGAGTAAGCATTATCAACAAAATCTAAATCATTATGATAACCTAACACTAAATTTACACGATTGTTATGGTTAAAAGATTTGATATGAGTCTCAAGTTCTTTCCTTAGTTTTCTATGTTTATTATAGATTTCTGACTCTTTTTCTTTTAGTTTTTCAATAGCTTCAATTTGTTTTTCAAAAGATAAATAATCTCTTTTACTAACTAACTGTCTAGCTTTTATTTTTCTTTGATGATTTATTTTTTGAGCTATAGTATTAACTATAGCATCTTGTTCAAATTTTCTTAATTGTTTCATAGTTTACCTTATTGTTTGTATTTTATATTTAGTATATTCATAGTTTTGTCTATGAGGTGTAACAGAAACTAACTTGAAACCTTTTTTATGAATCTCAAATATATCTTCTTTATGAGAATAGTTTTCTAAGTATCTGTATTTGTTATCTTTTAGATATCGTTTAGCACTTTCTAAAGTGTTGAATATTTGTATCATAATCAATTCCTTAATTGGTTAGTGTGTTTCTTGTTGGAGTATTATACGCTCAACCCCAAAGCGAGGTCAAGCGTAAATAACAAGTAAGACTATATAACTCTATTATAAAGTTTAGTTATAAAGCTTGAGAAAGAACTCTCAGCACTTCTGTCAAGTCTTAAAGCTTTGAAAGCACTATCAATATTTCTTTCAAATTCATTAGGCTTAGACATATAAGTGTTAGGTACTCTTAGGATAGTCATAGTAGGATTCGTTTCACCTACTTTAACTTTCTCATTAAATCTAACTTCGTCTTGAATGTCACCTGTTCTAAGGTGTTTAGGTAAGACTTCATTAAGACTAACTTTACCATAATTATGTACTCTAAAAGATTTACCATCTTTGGTCTCGTATCTTTCTTTGTACTTTCTAACTTTAATCATAGAGATTCCTTCTTCGTTACCTTTATTCCATAAGTCTTGTAACTCTTTTGGAGCAGAACTTATAGGTCTAGTAGTATTAGAACCCCGCCTACTGTATTCTAGCACAGTAGAAGCTAATTGTTTATTGGTCATATCTTATATTCCAATTAGTGAGTTTAAATAAAAGTGGTAAACTCATTCCACTATTCGTTTCTTGTTGAGCATTTTACACATGACAATTTTCACCGTCAAGCGTAAGTAACAAGTAATACTTTATTTCCATCTAACTTGTCCATCAAAGATATTATTATCTTCATCTACAAATTCAACATTATATACCAACTTAACTACACTCCAAGTTTTAAGTTTAAGTCCGTTAAGTTTAGCGTATTTTTTAAACTCTTTTTCTACTTTTTTGTTATTTATATTTTTAATTTTCATGCCTATCTCCAAGTTAAATGTTTTCTTTCAAGTAAAACATCTAAAGGGTTGCTATCAAAACCATAGTCAGACCACCACCTCTTAGGGAGGCTATGGTTATTAAGCTTTAAAGTGTCGCTGATTGCTGACTCTCTCCATTCTTTAAAAGCTAAAGTTTTATATTTATCTAAAGATATTCTAGCTCTGTGATTGTTGGAACGCATAGTAACCCACTTGCGACCAATCTTTATAGTATAAATTCTATAACCATATTTACCACACATAAAAGTTTGAAAGTGGTCAGACATTCTAGGATTTAATAATCGTTCTTGTCTCTCAGGACTAATAGATTCTAATAAGTTTTCAATTGATTTCATTTGTAATCTCCTTAACTTTTCTTAAAACCTGCATGATTTCTTTGCGGTCACAGAATCCAATCGACCACACATCAGCTTTTTCATAAAGATTAAAATAAGCATCAACATCAGGTGCAACATTTTCTTGATTAATATCTGTATAAACATTAAAGTCATACAATCTTTTGTCTCGGTTATACACCTCGACCACAACATCATTATTAAAATGTAATGTTTTTAACATAATAAACCTCCGTAGGTTTGTTTTAACTCCGCACAATTGCGTTGTTTGTTGAGCATTTTAGCGACTGAATTTTTTGGTGTCAAGCGTAAGTAACAAGTAAATTTATAAATATAGAGGTTTTTCTTGCTATCAATCCTTGCAATCCTTAAAGATAATAGTTATAATGCCTTGCAATCCTTATTTATAAGCTTATAAGTAATGGTGTGTTGGTGTAGTAATACAGTAGATTAGTGTATTAGAGGGGTAAAACACTAAAACAACAGAAGAAAAAAAATAATTCTTGACAGATTGAATTTTTTCTGAGTGAGAAAATTTTAATAGCTTGACATACTAAAATTTTTGTGCGTGTTGTGGTTGAATTTTTGTTGTTGCTGGTCTAAGGTTGGGGCAAGCGTTGGAAATGGTTTCAGCGTAATAACTTAAAAAGGAAAATTATGACAAATAAAAAAACTTTTAAAGACTGGGTTGCTTCAAGTAAAAAAAGCTTAGAAGCGTTGTTAGAAAAACCAAAAGAAGAGCAAAACAAAAAAATCTCTTATGGGGAGGTTAAGTCTCTCGCTACTCATTTAAGCAGTAATGATATTAAAAATAAACCTAAAGAGGCAGTTTTTAAGCGTGTGAATGCTTACTGCTTGAACGAGGTGAACAATGGGAAAGGCTTCACTAAGTTACAGGTACTTAAAATTAAATCTTCTGAGACATTCCCAAAAGCTTTTGAAAAGAAATTTCTTGATAGCTTTAAGAGGTGGGAAAGTGAAAATTTGGGGTAGGCTTATGGGAGCAGTTAAACAACTAGCGAGCGAGGCTTATTACCTTGTCCAATATGATAAACAAAAATTATCTTTCTTTTGGAGTAAATATTCTGACATGAAAGCTGAAAGGTACTATTTTGGACAAGATAATCCTTATGCAAATTTTCAAGATTACATAGACAGTAATCGAGCATATTTAAACTCTGAATATTGGAAAGAATATTTTAAAAATTTAAGGGGAGGAATTAGACACTAACAAAGAACAAAAAAAGAGATTTCAGCACCCCAACTGGAATTGAATTTTTTAGGGAGGTTAAGAGCCTCCCTTTTTTTTGTTGTAAAGAATTAAAAATTAGTATTTAATAAATGAACTTTTTAAATATAGGAGTAAAAAGAAATGAAAAAGAGAATAAGAAGCGTCAAAGTGCAAAGAGTGGCAAAGAGCAACGGAGTGCCCAAAGCTTACACAATAAAAGTAAATGGAATTAAATATCCGAGAGGATATAGAGAATGGTATTTTGTTTCTGACAAACAAGCGGCAAAAAACATAGCTCAATTTGAATACCTTTTAGATAACTTCTAAAGACTAATTAAACTTTTAAAAGGGGTACTTTAAACAGTACCCTTTTTTTTATTTAAAAATAATTTGTAACATTTCTAAAACTGGTTCGTTGTATAGGGTATGAATAAAAAAATAGAAACTCTTAACGAGTATAAAATAAACGATAGTACAAACACTCAAGTAAAAATCTATCATGAACTAATAGATAGCATTATTAAGTTAGCGGAGCATTCAACTGCTCGAGAATACTCAAGATGCGATAAATCTAGCGTGGGAACTCTTCAAGAGTGATGATAGATTAACTTTAGTCTTTGAAGATGACTACTTAAATTAAAAGGAGGATAAACAACTTAAAAGAGGGGCTTAAATGCCCCTTTTTTTTGTTTTGTGGTAACTAGATTGAATTTAAAGCGATTTAAGCCCTCTAAAATTNCCTACCCCTTACGATACCCTTAGAAAGTTTGTAAAGTCTTCTCTAAGGTACTGTATATGGCTCGAGAAACGTACTTAACTCTTTGATGTCTAACCCCTATATCGTACATTGATTATTTCTCTATATTTTAAGTAAACTTCATAAACTCTTAAAATCTCTGTAGNTTTTGGTCTGTTTCTCTGTAGAAACTTTAAAGTTTTTAGAAACTTTTAGAGCTTTTAAAGTCTGTATAATTTTTAACCAGTTGATTTATTTATTTTAGAGATTTTAAGAGTCTTAAAAATACTGTATAAATTTATAGTATTTACAAAGTCTTTAAAATATGATAGGGAGGCAGGAGTCACCCCCTACTCCCCCCCTATATATGCACAATCTTATACATTTCTAAGGATTTTGAATGTTAAGTAGAGTGGAGAGTATTAGGGAGTAAATTGTTTTGAATGTTTGGTCGGGGGTATGTGGAACTTCTAAGTCTAAGAAGTCTAAGGTAGGCTTGATAGGGATGCTATGACCGGGCATAGCTAACTATTATTATACAGTTAAAACCTGTTTTTGTCAAGCAATATTTAATTTATTTGCATATAAACTTGACAGAATCCAAAATCACCTATATAATAGATAACATATGAACTTACCTAGTAATTCAAAAAGAAATCTTACAGAGAAACAACAAGACTTTCTCAACAATCTCATAGAGACTAAAGGAGATTTAAAGCTTTCTGCTGAACTTGCAGGCTATGCAGGAAATCACTACCAAGTAATAAACAGTCTTAGACAAGAAATAGTGGATTTAGCCTCAACAGTCCTCGCAAGGGAAGCACCTAAAGCAGCTTTTAAACTCGTAGAAGTTATGGACAGTGATACAACTATTCCTCAAGCTAATACAAAGCTACAAGCTGCTCAGACAATCCTTGATAGAGTCGGGGTGTCTAAAACAGAACGATTAGATATTAATCAAAATGTTAATGGAGGTATATTTATATTGCCAGAAAAACAATTAATAGATATAGAAAAAGAAGATTATGAAGATATTTCTGACTGAATACCAAGTAGGTAATAAAATTTATGCAGGAGTAAATATCTTTGCTATGACTGAAGATGAAGCAGAGGTAATTGCTGAAGAGCATGGTGTTACTATTGTAGGAGAAATAACTGGAATAACTTTCAAAGAAGAGTTTAATAATTATTTATCTGAAGTAGAAGAAGTACATGCAGAAGATAGGACATTACACTAATGGCAGCTAAGAAAAAGAAATCAACAGTAAATAAAGCAGGTAACTATACTAAGCCTACTATGCGAAAGAATCTTTTTAATAAAATTAAAGCAGGTTCTAAAGGTGGTAAAGCAGGTCAATGGTCTGCACGTAAAGCCCAAATGTTAGCAAAGCAATACAAAGCTAAAGGTGGAGGTTACAAATAATGGTTGCTCAAACTAATCAAAAAATAAAAACTAAACAAGAACTAAAGAAGTTAATTAAACAACAACAGTTCAAAGGACATAAACAGTAATGGCACTCAAAAAGTCTCAAAAGTCTCTCAAGCGTTGGACAAAGCAAAAGTGGAGAACTCCAAGTGGTAAAAAGTCCTCAGAGACAGGAGAAGTCTATGCACCTGCAGCTACGATAAAGAAACTTAAATCAACCTCTAAAGGTCGTAGCAAATTAGCAGCAGCTAATAAAAAGAAACGAGCAGCTACTGCAAAAGGTAAGCAACATGCTCGTCACGGATTACATAAAGGAAAGAAAAGATAATGGCTAAAAAGAAAGACCCTCGACTTGCAAGAGCAGGAGTATCAGGATATAATAAACCTAAACGTACACCTAGTCATAAAACTAAGTCACATGTTGTTGTTGCTAAAGTTGGAGACAAAATTAAAACTATTCGTTTTGGGCAACAAGGTGTAAGAGGTGCAGGTAAGAATCCTAAATCTGCAAAAGATAAAGCAAGAAAAAGAAGTTATTATGCTAGACATAATGCTCAAGATTCATCTCCTAGTAAATTAAGTGCTAGGTATTGGTCACATAAAGTTAAGTGGTAAATGGGCAGACAATTAGGAACAGACCAACAACCTGTCAAGTTTAAAGCCCTTGCAAAACAGAAAGGACGTTTATCTATGAGAGGTAAAGGTATTCGTGACCAAAAACAATTTGAAAAAAATTGGGATAAGATTTTTAATAAAAAGTAATGGCTTATTCTCAACAAGTCATCGATAGGTTCAATAGTGTTTTAAATGAACCTGAAAAACATTCAGTCGGGCGATTCGACCCTAAAGACCCAAATGTAGCTACAGGAATGACAGGAGCACCTTCTTGTGGTGATGTTATGCGTTTACAGTTAAAACTAAACGGGGATACAATAGAAGACGTAAAGTTTAAAACATATGGTTGTGGTTCTGCAATAGCATCCTCTACTATGTTTGTAGAAATGTTAAAAGGTAAAACAGTAGAAGAAGCTAAACAAATAAAAGACAAAGATATTGCAGAGGCTCTAGAGCTACCACCCATAAAGCTACATTGTTCTGTTCTTGCAGAAGAAAGTATACACAAAGCTATAGAAGACTGGGAAGCTAAAGTAGCTCATAGAAAACATAATCAAATATGAAAGGTTATATAAAAAAGAAAGGAAAGACAATTCCTTTTGGATATGAACTATCAGAAATAAAAGGTTATGTTAAACCTATACCTTCTCAACAAGATAGTTTAGCTAAGTTTATTAAACTGGTACAAGACCAAAGTTTAACTCTTAGAGATGCAGCAACACAGCTTTCAGAAGAAACAGGTAGGTCTATTAGTCATGTTGGACTATCCAAGATTATAAAAAAACTAGAACCTCCTCCACCCCCAAGTAAATATAGATACTCTGCTGAACAAAAGCGGAAGATGGCTTTAGCTAAAAAAGAAAGAGAAATAAAGAAAGCTAAAGAAAAAATCTTAGCAAAAGAAAGAAAAGTTAAGAAAGAAAAAGAAGTAATAAAAAAAGCAACGGAGTCTACTACTAGCAATATTGTAACATCTGAAGATTTAGAGTCCGTTGCTCCTTCAGTCCAAGAAGTTATAAAAAACTCTAAAGTTATTTTTCATCCTAATGAAGGACCGCAAACTGAGTTTTTAGCTGCGGATGAAAAGGATGTTTTATATGGTGGTGCTGCAGGTGGTGGTAAAAGTTATGCAATGATAGTAGACCCTCTACGATATGCACACCGACCTGCACACCGAGCCTTAATACTTAGAAGGTCTATGCCAGAGCTTAGAGAAATGATTGATAAGTCTCGTGAGCTTTATCCTCAAGCATTTCCGGGTGCTAAGTTTAGAGAAGTTGAAAAGCTTTGGAACTTTCCTAGTGGAGCAAAAGTTGAGTTTGGATTCCTTGAAAGAGATGCAGATGTATACAGATATCAAGGACAAGCATATAGTTGGATTGGTTTTGATGAAATAACCCATTTACCTACAGAGTTTTCATGGAACTACTTAGCCTCTCGTTTAAGAACTACAGACCCTGAAATCAAAACATACTTGCGTTGTACCGCTAACCCCGGTGGTGTAGGTTCACATTGGGTTAAAAATAGATATATAGAGCCACATGAATCAAATAAAAGTTTTTTAGGTAATGATGGTTTAACAAGAAAATTTATTCCTGCCAAATTAGCCGACAATCCTTATTTGGCAAAAGATGGTATCTATGAACAGATGCTTAAATCTTTGCCTCCGATACAACGTAGACAGTTGCTTGAAGGTAATTGGGATGTTGCAGAAGGAGCAGCTTTTGTAGAATTTGACCCAACTTTACATGTTATTCCTCCATTTGAGCTTCCTGTTCATTGGGAAAGACTAAAAGGTATTGACTATGGTTATGCTTCAGAAAGCTGTTGTTTATGGGGAATATTAGATATAAATGATAATACTTTGATTATTTATCGTGAATTGTATCGAAAAGGCTTGACAGGTCAGGAATTAGGTGCTATAATAACCGATATGGAGATAGAAGACCCTTTCTCCGTAAATGGTGTATTAGATACTGCAGCATGGGCTAACACAGGAACAACTGGTCCAACTGTAGGAGAAGAGCTTTTAAGAGCAGGACATAAACTAAGAAGAGCAGATAAAAATCGTATTCAAGGTAAAATCCAAATACACGAATATTTAAAAGTAAGAGAAAACGGAAGACCTAAGTTGCAGATATTTAATACGTGTCCGAACTTAATAAGAGAATTACAAAGTATTCCGTTATCAAAAACAAATCCAGAAGATGTGGATACACATGCTTCGGACCACGCATATGATGCGTTAAGATATATGATAATGAGTCGACCTCGTATGGAAAACCCATTAGAAAGACTTAGAGGTTTTAAAAGAGAAATCTATAAACCTGCTGATTCTGAATTTGGATATTAAATTTTATGGCAGAAGACAATACATTTTTAAATGCTAATAATATCTACGAGGACGTAGAAGGCGAATCTGGAAAAAATCTAACTTTAGAAATAGACCAGAAACAAAATCTTGTTGGTATTATACATGGTCGATATGCCCAAGCAGAAGATGCTAGACAAACTGATGAAACTCGTTGGTTAAAAGCTTACGAAAACTACAGAGGTCTTTACAAAAATTCAGTTAAGTTTAGAGATTCAGAAAAGTCTCGTATCTTTGTAAAGATTACAAAAACAAAAGTCTTAGCTGCTTTTGGTCAATTAGTTGATGTTATATTTGGTACAGGTAAATTTCCTATAGGTATATCAGAAACTAAACTTCCTGAGGGTGAAAAAGAAAACGCTTACTTAGATACACAAAACCCTACTCCCAGTATAGAAATAACAGATGAAAATCGAGGCAATGTAGTTGACCCATTTGATGTTGGTTATGAGGGTGATGGTAGAGTACTAGGAGCAGGTTCAACATATTCTAATGTAGAAAGCCTAGAAGAAAAAGCAGAAGATATGCTAACAGAAGGATTATCTGCTATTCCAGATATTCCTGAAATAAGTCCTGCAGAAAAAGCTGCAAGACGTATGGAAAAATTAATCCATGACCAAATAGAAGAATCTAATGGTTCAGCAGAAATAAGAAATGCTTTATTAGAAGCTGCTTTATTAGGTACAGGAATAGTTAAAGGACCGTTTAATTTTAACAAAAAGTTACATAAGTGGTCATCAGAAGGAGAAGAAAGAAACTATAATCCTTTAGAAGTTAGAGTACCTCGTATAGAGTTTGTTAGCTGTTGGGATTTTTATCCTGACCCTGCTGCAACTAATATAGAAGAATGTGAATACATAGTTCATAGACATAAAATGAACAAAAGTCAATTAAGGCAATTACGCAATATGCCTTACTTTGATGAAGAAGCAATACGTGGTTGTTTGCAAATGGGAGCTAACTACGTTGAAAAAGATTTTGAAAGTCAACTTAAAGATGATAGCAGAAGTGATGAAAGCTATGTAAGTAACTTTGAAGTTCTTGAATACTGGGGCATGATGGATGCAGAGTATGCAAGAGAAGTAGGAATTGAACTTCCTGATGATATAGATGATTTAGATGAAGTTCAAATTAATGCATGGGTATGCGGTGATAAATTGCTAAGAGCAGTTATTAATCCTTTTACTCCTTATCGTATACCTTATAATGCATTNCCATACGAAAGAAATCCATATAATTTCTTTGGTATTGGNGTAGCTGAGAATATGGATGATTCTCAACAAATAATGAATGGACATGCTAGAATGGCTATTGATAACTTAGCACTAGCAGGTTCTCTTGTTTTTGATGTAGATGAGTCTGCTTTAGTTGGTGGACAATCTATGGAAGTGTATCCCGGAAAAGTTTTTAGAAGACAAGCAGGGATGCCGGGGCAGTCAATATATGGATTAAAGTTTCCTAATACTGCTCCAGAAAACATGATGATGTTTGATAAGTTTAGACAACTTGCAGACGAACAAACAGGCATACCTAGTTATTCTCATGGACAAACAGGTGTACAAAGTATGACAAGAACTGCCTCAGGTATGTCTATGTTGTTAGGTGCATCTAGTCTAAACATTAAAACAGTAATAAAGAATCTTGATGATTTTTTATTAAAGCCTTTAGGAGAATCATACTTCCAATGGAATATGCAATTCTTTGAAGGTGGTCTTGATGTTACAGGTGATTTAGAAGTTAGAGCTACAGGAACAAATAGCTTGATGCAAAAAGAAGTTAGAAGCCAAAGGCTTACTATGTTCTTACAAACTGCACAAAGTCCTGCTATTGCTCCTTTTGTTAAAATTTCTAAACTCGTTAGTGAACTAGCCTACAGCTTAGATTTAGACCCTGATGAAATACTCAATGACCCTGAAGAAGCTGCTATTATGGCTCAAATTATAGGAATGCAAAATGCTCAACAAGCAACAGGCGAAGAACCTAGCCCTCTTGGTCAACAACCCGGAGACATGGGAAGCCGCTACAGGAACACCTCAAGCACCTCAAGACCTTGGAAGTACAGGCACTGGTGGGGGCAACATCGGAACAGGAGATGTACCGCAGTCAGGGGAAACTACGTTTAGTGGTACACCTAGAGCAGTTGANGGATGAAGTACTAGAAGCAATTAATCGACAGGAATAATAATGGCTAAGAAAAAATTAACAGATTTAACAGGTGATGGAAAAATTACACAAGCTGATGTACTAAAAGGAAGAGGAGTTTTTAATGAAGGTGGTGGAGCTACACGTTATATAGACCCTACAGGAAAAAATAAATATTTGACAGAAGAAATAATTGAGTTAAATAAAGAAAGAGATAGAATTTTTAAAGCTTCCATTGATAATAAAAAAGATTTTAATAAAATTTTAGATGATAGAGTTAATCAAGGAAGTCTTACAGAAAAATCTGCAGATTTAATTTCACAAATACATAGATTACAATTACTTGAAGATAAAAGAGACCAGAAAAAATCTACTCCTAAAATGTATTCTAAACCCGGAGCAGCACCACGAAGAGAAAAAAAAGCAGAAGGTGGAGATATTAATTCACAAATGGAAATGATGTTAGGTGACGAAGGTGTACCTATGGAAGAAGGTGTACCTATAGAAGAACCAATGGTTCCAGATGAAACGATGGAAAAAGATTACCTAGACTTTATATTAGATGAAGCTCTAGATGAAGAAGAAGAAGACTTCTTAATGGAACAATTAGAAAGCAACGATAGACTATCAATAATTTTTGATAAAGTTATAGACGTTGCAACAGAATTCGCAGGGTCTGGACCAGTAGAAGGTCCGGGTTCTGGAGTATCCGATTCGATACCTGCAAGGTTATCGGATGGGGAGTTTGTCTTTACTGCGAAAGCAACTGCAGAAATCGGAGAAGACACTTTGATGTCTGTAATGAAAGAAGCAGAAGCTCAAGCAGATGCAAGACAACAAGTAGCGGAAGGTGGTGTAATTGAAGAAGAAGAGAATGTTGAAATGCCAGTACAGGCTGCTCAACAAAAAGACATTCGAGTTTCTAGACCAACAGTATCTGCTCTTGCTGCGAGGCAAGAAGAAAAAGATATTGTAGGCGATGAAATTAAAAAACGAATGATGCTCGACCCAAATCAAAGACACGTTAGAAGCTAATAGCCGATAAAGCTACCCTAAAATATTAGGCACTTTATCACAATAATAACCGAAAGGCTACCTTTACAAACAAGCCCTCTAGTCGACATAGAGCTACCTTGTGAACGAAGCCCTGAGTAGGAGAAAAGAAAATGACTGAAGAAGTCTTACAAGAAGAAGCCAATCCTTATAATGCAAAAAAAGAATGGCACAATGTAGAAGATAAACCTTTTGTATCGTCAGATAGTTTATTTTTTGCACCTGAAAGTGAAGCAAAAGCTGAACCTTCTAGTGTAGAAGAAATAGAACAAGAAGTAAGTGAGGATAAACCTTACAAGCGTCCTAACTATAAAAAACGATATGATGATTTAAAGAAACATTACGATAGCAAACTTAATGAATTTAAGCACAGAGAACAAGAGTTATTGGAAGAAGCTACTAAAAATAGAACTGAATACAAAACTCCAAAGTCTGCTGAAGAACTTGAACAATTTAAGAATGAATATCCAGATGTTTACGAGGTGGTAGAAACAGTAGCTCACTTACAAAGTGAATCTAAGGCAAAAGTTCTAGAAGAACGTCTTAGTCAACTCCAACAAAGAGAGCAAGAAATATCNCAACGTGATGCTTTAAAAAGGTTAGCAGAAAAGCATCCTGATTTTGAAGATATCAAAAATAGTGATACCTTTCAAGATTGGACAAAAGAACAACCTGCATCTATACAACAATGGATAACAGGTAATACTGATGATGCTGATTTAGCTTCTCGTGCTTTAGATTTGTTTAAAAAAGATTTTGGAATTGAATCTTCTGAAAAGAAAAAGTCATCTTCTAAACCGACCAGACAATCTGCTGCTGATATGGTTTCAACTAAAACAACAAGTGTTGAACCAAAACAGGAAAAGATTTGGTCAGAAAGGGAGATTGCTGCATTGAGCATGGCAGATTTTGATAAATACGAAAAGGAAATATCAGATGCTATGCAAGAAGGCAGAATCACAAAATAAACTATAACTTAAAGGAGAATGTATCATGGCTCAATTTTTTGAACCTTCAACAGATACTGATGCTAACTTTGCCAACTCCGTAAGTGGACAGNCTAATAGTTTCTTTTTACCTTCGGTTTACTCTAAAAAGGTTTTAAACTTTTTTAGAAAAGCCTCGGTAGTTGAAGCTATTACGAACACCGACTATGCCGGTGAGATTTCTGCTTTCGGAGACTCAGTAAAGATTATCAAAGAACCCGTTATCTCTGTGTCAGATTACACAAGAAATAGCGATACAACTGAAACTAGATTAACAGACCAAGAACTTACTTTGGTTGTTGATAGTGCTAAAGCTTTCAAATTCATCGTAGATGATATTGAAACTAATATGTCACACGTCAACTTCAAAGAAGTAGCTTCTTCATCTGCTGCTTATGCTCTTAAAGATGCATATGATGCTGCTGTAATTGCTACTATGTTCTCAGGAGTTTCATCTTCATCACCTGACCACGTTTTAGGTGCTGATAATGCTACGGACTTAGGTGCGGGCGTTTATGATGGAACTGGTAACATTGACCTTGGTATTTCTGGTGAAACTGACCCTCTAGACCTTATGGCTAGAATGGCTAGACTTTTAGACGAACAAAATGTTCCTGAAGAAGGAAGATGGTTTGTTGGAAGTCCTGACTTCTATGAAGTCTTAAGTCAATCAGGTTCTAAATTATTGTCAGTTGACTTTAATGCAGGTCAAGGTTCTATTAGAAATGGTCTAGTATCAAGTGGAAAATTACGTGGATTTGATATGTACAAATCTAACAACATTGCATGCAACATCTAATGCTGCCGGTAAATGTTTAGGTGGTCACATATCGTCTACTGCAACTGCTAATACAATTCTTTCAACAGAAGTGTTGAGAGACCCAACTTCGTTTGGTGACATTGTAAGAGGTCTTCATGTTTATGGTGCGAAAGTACTTAGAAGTGAAGCTCTAGTAAGTGCATTCTACGGAATTGACTAATCATAAATTTGGGGGAGTCTTCGGACTCCTCCTCTTTTTTAAGGAGATATATTATGCCAATGGGCAAAGGAACATACGGGTCTACAGTAGGAAGACCTAAGAAAAAAAGAGAAGAAATGATGGGTGGTGGACGTACTTATAAAAAACATGGTGGTCCTGCAGGACATGATGGAAACAAACATGCTAGAAGAGAATATAAGCATGGTGGTGAAGTAATGCCTAAAGCAAAACCTTGTTAATATGAAAGTCAAAGCCCCCAAAGGATACCATTGGATGAAAGATGGTAAAGAATACAAACTAATGAAGCATTCAGGTAAGTTTGTAAAACATAAAGGTGCTAGTCTTACAGCTAACTTTGCAATTCAAAAAAAACATAAAAAATAATGGCAACAACTTTTTTAAACATAACAAATGATGTTCTTAGAGAACTCAATGAAATTGAATTAACTTCTGCAACTTTTGCTAGTGCTAAAGGAATTCAAAATTTTGTTAAAGAAAGTATTAACAAATCTTTAAATGATATTGCAAACGAAGAACCTCAACTTCCATTCTTTGCAGTTGCAGCTAGTGGAGGAACAGACCCTTTCTATGGTAATGTAACAGTTGCATCTGTAGCAGGAACAAGATGGTATACATTAAAAGCAGGAAGCTCAAGTATTACTACTGACTATTCATCTATTGATTGGGATGATTTTTATTTAACAACAATAAATGTAAGTGGAGAGTCAGCCCCTTATGTTTCAAAAGGTTTATCTTTTCTTACATTAGAAGATTGGACAAGATATTACAGAGATTCAGAAAATGCAGATGATTCAGATTCTCAAAACTACGGAGAGCCTCAGTATGTCATTCGTAGTCCAGACCATCGTAAATTTGGATTAAGTCCTATACCTGATAAAGTTTATAATGTGCATTTTTATGCATATTCTGCACCTACAGCTTTGTCAGCATATAGTGATGAAATAGTATTACCAGACCAGTATGCTAATGTAATAACAGCTAGAACTAGATATTATGTGTGGCAATTTAAAGAAAGTCCACAACAAGCAGCCTTTGCTTTAGATGATTATAAAAAAGGCATGAGACAAATGAAGTCTAATTTAATTAACCCTAGTCCTTCATATATGACGGATGATAGAAGATACTTTTAATGCCAAGAAGTCAACCCTATACAGTCGCAGTTAATGGAGGATTAGTTAAGTCTTCAAATGTTATAGACTTACTTAAAACTCCCGGAGTTGCAAAAGATTTAAGAAACTTTGAAGTATCTACAGAAGGTGGATACAGACGTATTAATGGTTATCAAAAGTTTGGTACAACAAGTGCAGTTCAACCTACAGGTTCGACTACAAATATTTTAGGTGTATTTCCATACGCAGATGGTGTTATAGTTTGTGCTAGTACTAATATTTATTTTACTCAAGATGGTATTACATACTTACAAATAAATAGAAGTAGTGTTGCATCTAGTGGAGATACCTATAGTGCATTTACAGGACGTAGTGTATTAGCTAGAACTTCTCAAGGACAATGTCAATTTACATTATTTGAAAGTGCAACATCTGATTATGGTACAGTAATTATAGCAGATGGAGCAAACAAACCTTACGCATTTAGAATGGAAGGTTCAGGTGTATTATCTGGAAGAACTTATTTTGCAGAAGAAATAACTGTTACAAGTACGAAACATGTTAAATATGTTACAACTCACGATAAACATTTAATTGCAGCAGGTGTAGAAGATAACTTAAATACAATATATTATAGTGGTACATTAGACCCTACAGACTTTACAAGTACAGGTTCTGGTAATATAGTTTTAGAAGACCAAATAGAAGGCATTAAAGGTTTCCGTAATGAGTTATTTATCTTTTGTACAAATAGTATATTTAAACTTATAAATATAAATAGTTCTAGTAATATTGCAATAGTACCAGTTACAAAAAACGTAGGTTGTTTAAGTGGATACAGTATTCAAGAGATTGGTGGTGACTTAATATTTTTAGCACCAGATGGTTTTAGAACAATAGCAGGTACAGCAAGAATTGGTGACGTTGAGTTAGGTACAGTTAGTAAAGCTATACAACCATTAGTTACAGACTTGACAGAAAGCATAAATAACTATATAATAAGTAGTGTTGTATTACGAGATAAATCTCAATATAGATTATTTTATACAAATACCTCTTTAGAAAATAGTCAACAAAAAGGAATTATAGGAACATTAAGACCAGATGGGTTTCAATGGTCAGAAACAAGAGGATTAGAAGTTACAGCAATTGGGTCTGGATTTGATAATAATAACGTAGAACAATATTATCATGGAGATACTAATGGTTATGTGTATCAGCATGATACTGGAAATAACTTTGATGGTTCAAATATATTAGCTCGTTATGAAACACCAAACTATGATTACGGAGATTTAGGAACTTTAAAAACTTTACATTACGTAAGAGTATCAGCAAGTTCAGAAGGTATTACAGAGCCTAATATTCAAGTTAGATTTGATTATGGTAATACAGATATACCTCAACCACCAGACTTATTTGATTTAGGAATAATTAATCCTCCTTCAAAGTTTGGTGATGCACTATTTAATACAAACGTATTTGGTGGTGGTGATAACCCTTTAATAAGAGTTCCATTACAAGGGAGTGGAACAAGTAATAATTTTACCATTATAAGTGATGATACAAAACCACCATACACNATAAATGGTTTTTATGTAGATTATATACCTTCAGGCAGGAGATAATAAATGGCACAAACATATACACGACAGAGTTCGTTTGCAGATGGAGATACTATAACTGCTGCATTATTTAATAACGAATATAATCAGTTAGTCAACGCATTTGCATATAGTTCAAGTAGTGCAAGTTCTACAGGACACAGACACGATGGTACTGCAGGACAAGGTGGTAANATNCANACANATNGGTGACTTAGANTTTTTAAACAAGATTGTCGTAGACGACACAAACAACAGATGGGGATTTTACGTAGAAGTTTCTTCTGCAGCAGTAGAACAAATAAGACTGCAAGACGGAGCTTTATTACCCGTAACAGATAGTGATGTAGACTTAGGAACATCTTCACTATACTTCAAAGATGCATACATAGATTCAATAACTACAACAGGCAACGTAGCTGTTGGTGGTAACTTAACAGTAACAGGCACAACAACTTTNAATGGTGGCACAATCACTATGGGTGATGCAGCTACTGACAATGTTGTATTTGGTGCTGACGTAGATTCAAACATAATACCTGACGATGATAATACCTATGACCTTGGTAGCTCATCTCAAGAATGGAAAGATTTATACATCGATGGAACAGCCAACATCGATACATTATCTGCTGACACTGCTGCGATTGGAGACTTAACNTCAGGACGTGTAGTACTAGCAGGTACAAGCGGAGAACTNGAAGACAGTNCTAATTTAACTTTTGATGGTAGCACANTGGCTCTTACAGGTGCTGCAACAGTTAGCACAAACTTAACAGTAAGTGGTAATACTACACTTGGTAATGCTGCTACAGACACAGTAACAGTTACAGCCGATGTAGCTTCTAATCTNATACCAANTGCAGACAGTACTTACAGTTTAGGTGATTCATCNAACTACTGGTCGCATGGTTACATAGATGCNATTACAACTACAGGTAATGTTAGTGTTGGAGGAAACTTAACAGTTACTGGTACTACTACA
>FUFK010051090.1_pt1 | contig 38751 bp, 31 predicted proteins | sample 1021851 | NCBI WGS metagenome assembly FUFK01 (sample SAMEA51879418, study PRJEB19060) | metagenome
AAGGGTACCCTTCGCATTTATCTCCAACACAAGGGTTTAGATTTAGTCCATCTACTCTATTCGACGAACACGGTCTTGATAATTTGAAATCAGTTAACACTCATCATTATAACAAATGGTAATCTGTAATTAATCATGGATAGCAAGACGCTAGGCATGAGTTTGCTTGTTGTTTTTCTAATGGCGAGTTCAGGGGCAGTTGTTCTGGTTGTTGATAACAATATGAATGATGACACAGTGGTAGTTGAAGAAGTCAAGCAAGAAGAAGTTGAGGTTGTAGACAATCCACCAAAGCTTCTAGTTGATTCTGAGTTTACTCACAGGTGGGATAGCAATAATGCAACAGCGGATGGTTTCGTTTACGATGAAACACCTGAAATGTCAACTGTAAATGTCGTAGTTCTTGATGAGGATTTTGAAACTGTAGAAAGTTATGATTTATCGGTAAATGCAGATGGATACTGGATAGTGGAAACCCAATTGTCGGATCCAGGCTATTGGATTCTTGACATATCTGCTACTGACGGACAAGGTCAGAATAGCGAATCCAAGAAAGCATCTCTTGAGATAACCAAACCTGTAGAAAGTGAACCGATTTTTAATTTCAAATGGGATGCCCCTACAGAAAATGAAACCACTGGCACAATAAGTGGTTATGTAATTCATGAATTTCCAGAGACATGTGAAATAGAATACAGGCCAAAAGACCAGAGTTCGGCTTACCACGTGGATGGAGTCTTCACTGGGGATTTAGGCATGTACAACATGACATTTGACACATCCACTCACAATACTGAAGGTATTTTGATAACTGAGTGTGGAATGTTTCAGAGCTCCCAATATGCAGCATATGTGATCTTACCTATGCCTCCTGAACCAGTGGGTGATGGCGATAATGATGCAGTTCTTGATGATGTGGACGAATGTCCCTCAACACCTGAAGGTGAGCCGGTTTATTCGACTGGATGCTCTGACTCTGAAACTGATGATGACGGTGATAATGTAATGAATGACAGAGACCAATGTCCTTCAACTCCGTCTGGTGAATCAGTTGATTATTATGGATGTTCAAATAGTCAGAAGGATGATGATTTAGATGGCATAACAAACAACGTAGACAATTGTCCAAACACTCCTGCAGGCGAGGTTGTAGATTCATCAGGATGCTCTGATTCTCAAAAGGATGATGACGAGGATGGAGTAACAAACGATATTGACACATGTCCCAATACTCCGCCAAATACAGAAGTTAACGCAGTAGGCTGTTCGCAAGAACAAGCGGGCCCACTGAAGATTCTGGCACTGCACGGTGGAGGGCAGACCGCAAATGGTTTGAGGAATATGCAGGGTATTCAGGATCTGATGAATTCATTGAGCGAATTTGAATTTGTTTTTGCTAGCACACCTGAAAACAATAACGTTTGGATTAGAGATCCACCAGGTGGAAAAGGAGAGCCAACAACCGATCGAGATTGGGCAGACGCATCAATAGATTATCTTGACCAGATAGTTGAGGAACAGGGGCCATTCTATGCAATCCTTGGATATTCACAAGGGGCAGCGATGATACCTGTTTATCTTGCAAACACAGAAAATACGTTCAACAGAGTGATGATGTACAATGGTTATCTGCCAACAACCCACGAGGGATTGATTGACACAATCGATGAAGCTGCACCATTTTCAATTCCTGCAATGGTGTTTTCAGGAGAAAATGATGACGGATTCAAAGACTTGGCTCCAGCACTAGCAGCAAAGTTCTCGCAATGTTTGGAAGTTCACAGCCAAACCGCAGGACATAACCCCCCATACCAAAGCGACTCTACTTATAATCAGATTTTGAATTTCATAAGAGATGGAATGTCCTAATGACAAAAAATTTATTTTTTGGAAGCCACTTAAGACGCTACTCTATACAACGCCCGCATTACATAGGAGCCTCTTTCGAAAATAGTTCCGCGAAAGTTACTAACTGGTTTTTGGGGATTTAAACACCCCAAAATCAATTAAATGCCCTACATTTCTTTTAGTCATGAGAACCGCCCAAGAGTATTATATCGGCGCTTTCAGTGCAGATAATCTCTTTGGATTCAGGATGATCATTTCTTTCAGCTCCCTCCTAATACTGCTTTACTGCATAGGCTTGGCAGCTTTAGTTTGGCGTGCTAAAGCAAAAGGATTTGAAAACAAATTTATGGCCGTTCTACTTGTATGTGAAGGCATAAAGGCCACATTCATAGTATCGCAAGTCACGCCTTACATTAGAAGATATGAATGGCTCCAAGATATATTGTGGCATTGGACTATTGATGTGTTTTTCACAGCACATATTACAGCCATAATTATGTATCTATGTATACCGATTTACTATCGATTAAATCGTCTCAGTTTTATGCACAAGCCTTCATTCAAAAAGCATGCGTGGTATATTGCTCCTGTTCTAGGAATTACAATCTGGTTGTTGATTAGAACAGTGCCTGAATTCTATGTTTCAGACGCAACATGGGTCGTTTGTGAAGAGGGTAAAGAGCCAACAACAGATCGTTGGTTTGGTGAAGATGATGAATGGAAGCAAAGCATCGAGGATGATTTCAAGGACACTGGAGATTGTACTGCAAGCTACGAAGCAACGGTGACGACACAACCTCCTGGTTTATGGGCCATCGCTTTAGGTTCGCCTCTTGTCTCATTACTCGCCTTATTTTTCATACGTTCTTCAATAAGATCATATCAGGAAGGTGACAACCCAGACTTTAGTAAAAGCCTCACTTCAAGGTCCCTTTACATTGGATTTTTAGGAAAAGTGATTCTGCTTTTGTTCTGGCTTGGACTGCTGGTACTAATCTCAGTGGTAAATGGAGGCCAGGTGACATTCGTTGATGAAACTCTTTGGAGATATGGCGACCCTAATTTCACAGAACGACTGTTATTCTTTGCGTGGATATTCTCCCTTACTTTAACACCAGCAGCAATTGCTTTTGAAGCGATGATGTTCGTCCACGCAACCTTGAAGGATACAGTATTTGGAATAGACAACAACCTTCGGAAGACATTCACAACAGCAGTATTTACTGGTCTGGGTGTAATTTCCTTCATTGTTGGAAGTGAACTAATGGAGAGTGTAATTGGATATGGGGCTGCTGGAGGAGTCTTTGTCGGTTTATCCCTGCTTGTTGTAAGGAAACCTATTTTGGTAATTTTAGACAAAGCATCTAATCGCTTCATACCTTCTACCCATACACCTGAAGAATTGGCATATCTAGACGCATATGCTACAGCAATGGAAGATCTAATTATCACTGCTGAAGAAAGGAAAATACTGGATACTGTAGCCTCCACATTCGGTCTAGATGAACGCATTGTTAAACAATTAGAAGACGAATATAATTCTACTCTTGAGGAAGAATGATTTGTTCAAGAAACTACGTTTCTGATGAATTATTCAAATGGAATAAAATCAATGGTTTCCCTTATGCTCGAATACGTCCATATTGGTACTCTTGTATCGCGAGTGGGGCTAGGCTGATTTGGCATTTCGACAGACTTCTACGAAGTTTTCGAACATCTCTTTTCCAAACTCAGAATCGTTAACCTCTGGATGAAATTGTAATCCGAATCTAGTACCTTCTTCATTTTCCATACCTTGGACCTTACACGAATCAGAAGAAGCTGTGATGAAGAAACCGTCTGGAACAACATGAACTTCGTCATTGTGACTTTCCCAGACGGTTTGAGTTTGTGCAGTATTAGCAAAAATCGCGCCCCCGTCGTTAACCAGCTCTATGCTCATTGCTCCATATTCAGGCTCTGGCGACTCTCTTGCATCTCCGCCATAGTGCCTTGCCATGAATTGATGCCCAGCACAAATTCCCAAAATTGGGATATCTAATTCAAGGAATGCTGCACAATTTCCTAATTCTCCAGACAATCCAATCCTAGCAGCCCCTCCGGACAAAATCAACCCATCGAGTTCCCTAAGGTCTTCAATCGGAGTAGTATTTTCGATGATCTGGGTATCTACGCCGAGGTATCTCAACATCCTCCATTCACGATGAGTCCATTGGCCTCCATTGTCAACAACATCGATGACTAGTTTGCCCTCTGCCATACCATTAACGTACCATGTTACGCCCATGAACATTGCTTGTGACAAAGGACACCTTCAAAGAGGAGAGGCCGGTCGCGCAGATGAGCGTGAACGCCATGGCTGACCTTACTGTAGACTACAAATGCGCAAATTGTGGTACAATTCAGAGTTTCACTCGTGACCGTGAAGGAAAGTGGCAACCTGCAATGACATGCAAGCATTGTGGAACCCGCATTTTCATCAAATTGCGAAGAACTGGACACAAAATCCTAGACGCAGAGTGAATATATTTCACCGAGGGGTTGAAAGACCCATTCGCTAACATTCTTGTTGATGGCATCTTGGCTTGAGTCATACGCGCCTCGTCGCTTCGACGAGCTGGCTATGAGCGAGCCCATTCGAGAAAACCTCGAGAGAGTTTCAGTTCAAGCCAACCCTCCTCATCTCATTTTGGCCGGTCCAGCCGGAGTCGGCAAGACGGCGGCTTGGAGATTGGTGGCCAGACAAATCCTGGGCCCTTCCTGGAAATCAACAACACATGTACTACAAGCAAGAGATTTAGCCAAAAGCGCGGGTGCCATGAAAAAATTTGAGGAGTTTTTACGCCCCGAGGGAACATCATCATCAGACACACTTGCCGGGCGCTCTTCACTAGATTCATTCGATGCAAACCTAACTCAAGCAGCAGAAGGAGACGCCCCTCCTGCCGGAAAGGAAAACCGAGAACTCAATACAAGCGGAGAAAGTTATGTTTCGCGTCTGATTATCATCGAGGATGCTGACCATTTAGGTCCGACAAGACAACCATATTTGCGCAGAATGATGGAATCAACATCCTCCACTTCTCGCTTTATTTTTACTGCAAGATCTCCTTCACGAATCATTGATGCATTACGCTCTAGGTCCAAGCAAATTAGAATCCCTTCCGCGTCGAACAAAATCATCACTCAACGCCTTGAGGAAATTGCAGACAAAGAGAATTTAGCACCAGTGCGGGGCATTCTTGGCGACATAGCACACGTATCAAACGGCAATCTTCGCAGAGCGGTATTCTTGCTGGAATTGCTCGCACGAAGAAAGAATCTTCACGACAGGAAAAATTTGCAGAATGTGGTTACTGCTACAACTATTGTTGGAGTGCAAAGAGTGTTCGAAGAGGCACTCAGAGGAAGAGTTCACGATTGGCGTTGGGAAAAGCAAGGAGGCCGAAATAAGCGTGTTTTGAAAGGAGCGCTAGGCGCTCTTGATGATTTAATGAAAGAACACGCATTAGAAGCCGAAGATGTTGTGATGCACCTACACCGCTTGCTAACAACGGGTCGATTATTATTGGATGAGAACATGCTTTGCTACCTATTGGAGGCATTAGCAGATTGCGATGTGAAATTACAAACCTCAATGCATGGAAGGGTGCAATTAGAAGAATTCCTTCACCGTGTAAAGGAAATCGCTGCAACACAATCAGTGTAGGCGGACACGGCAGGATTCGAACCCGCGATCTGTGGCTTAGGAGGCCACCGCCTTATCCAGCTGGGCCACGTGTCCATGCCGAGGGGCGAGGAACCCTTTCAACAACCTATCGCTGCAAAATATCTTCCAAAAATGACATACCAATGTGTAGTTTGCCAGTGTCATGGCTGAGGAATCTCCACTCAAGAAAGTGATTCCCGGCAAGGAATCCACTCTTCCAAATCCGTATAGCAAGGATTTCGACCGCGGTGAAGACTCACTTTCAGTCTCCCTAGCCGAATACAAATTGGCTGAAGCACACCGTGTGAAATACGGAAAATTGGCTTGCCGTCCCTCGTTACTGATAACCCGCAGAGTCGTTGGCTTGCTGATGGCGTTAACCGCTCTTGCAGGAGTCGTGGCTCCATTTCACCCCCTCGCTAGACCGACATTGATGATTCTACTTTGGATACCATTGCTTGCAATTTCGATTGCACCATCGTTTATCGCTGCAGAGCGAGGCATGACTGCCCTCACTCTTCGCTCATCACTTTGGAAAGAGGAAGCGATAGTCGAAGGGTTTCGCAGAGATATGATGGCTGAACCTGGAATGGATAGGATAAAAGCCGGATTAAATGATGTTAGATTGCATAATGCTACAGCTACAATTTTGGCATCGATATCCATATTATTATTGATCCTAGCAGCAGGCTTAGAGCCTAATGGTTTGGCATACAACTTAGTTTTACTAATCACGTTAACCTCCAGTCTAGCCCTTTCATTCCATGCGATTTTCACCACCGATTCGATTAGAAAATTAGGAGACGAATTGCCGTATTTGGTTATGCACTCTCCAACTCACCACCCTATGAAATTGGATACAATTCTTGGAGATTTGATTTATGCTCATCTCGACCCAGACCACTCTTTGTTGTGGAATAAATGGGAAAGCGAGCTTCCAGACTCATTATTGCCGGGCGTTGAAAACAAACAAGCGAGAGAGAGACTTCTCTATCTTTTACACCTCAATAGCCGAGGTGATTTGAACGACGATGAAACTATGAATGAATTGAAGGAATTCATCAAGCCTATGGCGATTGAGACCTTGCTTTTTGACGAGAAGGCGCCATTCAATTGGGTTAAAATCCAGAGATTAATTTCGCACGCTAGAGCTTGGCAAGTCGAAGTATTCGATTTACTCGACAGATTACAGAACGATTTGTTAGCAGGTTCGGCATCGATTACTGAGAACCCTTGGCGAATGGACGTGGCATTGGCAGACCGCTGCAGTAAACGTACAGGACACCTGTTCATCGCCCTTAACAATCAAACAGAACAAGACCGCCATTTGCGTGTTGAAGTTATTGTTCCCGGTGGAATGCCAGAAAAGCAAGAGCATCGTTTCGAATTACTTTCTTGCCCCGGCCCAGAATCTGCTGTGAAGATCACCGACCCACTTGTTGAAGACGCACTAGATTGGATGCCAAAATATCTCGAAAAAGGAATCATTTTGTGGATTGGCGTTGCATGGAATGAAAATGTGAAGGGCCGCAGGAATGTTCAGGTAATTCTGCGCGATGATGATGGAAATGTAATCGGCTCTAGAATTATCAAAACCCGCGTACTGGCGGGCGAAAGCAACATCTCTAGACAGCGTTTGAAACGCATGCTAAAGGCGAGATTAAAGGGCGAAACACCTCTGCCAAATGTGGATTCTGCAACCCCTGCTTAGCGAGATTCTAAGCGCGTTACTTATGACATGGCCACTCTTCGGTCTCTCCACCGGAGGTGGAGTACGTGGAAGCATGGGACATCATCGTAATCGGAGACGGGCCAGCCGCACTCAGAGCATCAGCAACTGCAGCAAAAGCAGGAGCATCCACTTTGATGATGTCTGCAGACAGTCTTGGAGTTGGTAACAATTCAGCTTCTGATGGCATTGCAGCCCCTCTCAAAGAGAGTACCACCAAGTCTCACAGAGACGATACTATCCGTGCTGGCGGATTCATGTGCGACCAAGATATCGTATCACACAGAGTCTCTCAAGCGACCCGTCAAGTGGATTTGTTAGAGCGATGGGGAGTGATTTTCCGTAGAGACGCTGATGGCATTCCATTGGTTCGCAAAGCATCTGGACACACCTTGCCAAGATTGGCAGGTGCTGGAGATTCGATGGTGCGCGGCACTCAACAAGTTCTCGAAGAGCAATGCATGAAGCACGGAGTTGTCCGTAGAGGCGACCAAGTACCACTTGAGCTAGTTCATTCTGGTGAACAAATCCATGGATTAATCGCCCTAGATATGACCACAGGATCACTTAATGCCCTACAGGCAAAAAGCATCATCATCGCCGATGGCGGATATGAGGGAATCTGGACAGGAAGCAACGTGGGACTTGGACTAGACCTAGCAATGAAAGCAGGTCTTGCAGTGAGAGATTTAGAATTCGTCGCTTGGGCACCATTAGCAGTAAGCGGAACAAACGTCGTTTTACCGATCGGTCTATTGGCAGATGGAGCGACCCTACACCATTCGAACGGCACACCAATCGATGTGGAGTTGACAGCAGATACCACCACTTTAGCAACTGCAATCGGCGCTAATTCAGATGCGGTTTTAGATGCTAGAAACATGGGCGAATCATCGGTTTGGTGGGCTCAAACTTTTGAATTAGTCAGCCAAAGACTCGGAATCGATATGAAGAAGCAAACAGTTCCAATTCACCCAAGAGCTGCGACCACAATTGGTGGAATCGCTACCGATGAGCACGGACGTGCAGTAAGTGGAAAATGGTCCCGTTGGTTTACAGGATTGTATGCAGCAGGCGATTCAGCATGCTCTGGGCTGCATGGTGCTGGATTGATTGCAGGCAACAGGTTGCTGGACTCAATGGCAGGAGGAGCCGCTGCTGGAGAACATGCAGCAGGTCATGCTGGTAAGACTTCACACACAGGAAGAGCTGCACTTGAAATCGCTCTTGGAGCAGTGGAAGCAGACCTTGATTTTGATATGGCTGGTGCTGAAGAAGGACCAGTACAGAGAGCAGGGCCCCTATTTGCTACACTGGAGAACATTATGCAAACCAGCATGGGCTATTCTAGAGATGCAGAAGGACTTGGGTCTGCATTGGAATCCCTAGATGCACTGGCTGAATCTGCAGGCAAATTGCACCTGGATGATTCTGGCAGATTATTCAACACCAACTTGCTTGAAGCACTGCGGCTGAAAGCGGGAATTAGGTTAGCCAAGGCTACGGTTCAAAGCGCAATGTCGAGAACCGAAAGCCGTGGGACCCACCAAAGAACAGACTTCACAGAGCAGGATGATGAGCAATTACATCATACACTCGTCGATATTGATGGTAACCTTTCCACATTAGCAATCCGAAAGGGAACATCAGGCACTTGGGTACTATCTCCTAGTGAATGAAACACCCTCAATACTTTGAGGTGTGAATACTTCGAATGTTCATGGCAGAGCCTACTCTTTTCGAGAAAATCCTCGCGGGAGAAATTCCTGGGAACTTTATTTGTCGAGGAGATGGATGGGCATCTTTCCTCGACGCTTTCCCTCGCTCACAGGGCCATACACTAGTTGTACTGGAAAACCCTTCACAGAGATTGGCCGACTTATCTGATGAAGATTTGATGAGGTTGTTTTCGGGAGTCAAGCAAACCCAGTCAAAATTATCTAATTATTTTGAAACAACAGATTTCACAGTCACAATTCACGACGGGCCTTTGGCAGGCCAAGAGATTCCACATGTACACGTTCATGTTATTCCACGCAAACAAGGCGACGGCGGCAGAGCTTTACCGGCTATGTTTCCTAATGCCAATCCGCCGAATCCTCCAGATTTCGCATCACTAGCAAATCTATGCAATGCAATAAAGGAGGCATCTGAATGAAGAAGGGCTCTGATGGAGCAAGAGACCATCATGGCGAATTGTTACCCGAACTTTCGGCGTCAGCAACTCGAATGAAGTATGACAAACTAATCGACGCACCCCTTCCAACCTTTGACAAAAATTACCCAGGCTCACCGTTCTTTACCGAATTAGGTTATTTCATGCTCAGCCGAACAATGTACTCACAATTCAGAACCTTTGAGGTAACAGGAGTAGAGAATGTTCCTACAGACAGAGGTAGCATGTGCTCGGCATGGCACACGAACGGCCTTATGGATCCAATTTCGATTTTCTTGACACATCCAAAGAAATTCGTAGTCGGCGGCCGGCACGACTTGGTCACTCGCCCAATTCTAGGTTTCTGGGCTCGCAAATTCGCAGTCCAGCCAGTCGTGCGCAAAGCAGAATTATTGCGTGGCGGATGCTCTGAAGAAGAAGCGAGTTATCTTAACGGGCGCTCGTTACTAAACTTGGCTACTGGAATATCACACGGATTTGGTTGTGCATTATTCCCTGAAGGAACCAGCCACTCTGAGAGTCATCTAATCCGGCTAAAAACCGGGCCTTTCCGAACGGTTTTAGCAGCAGCAGCCCACGCTAAAGCAAATGGAAGAAAAATACCAACACTAATCCCAATCGGGTTACATTTCAGAACCAGGCATCTGTTCAGAACAGATTGCTGGATTGAGTATGGGGAGCCTATCGATTTACCACACGACCAACTTCCTCCTGAATTGATTGAAACCGTAGGTGCGGGAGATTGGATGGAACCTCCTGCAGAGATTGTAACTGGATTAAGGGATCTTTTGAAAGAGAAATTAGAACCCTTGACGCCCAATCGCGAGACATTTAGCGAAGTTCACAGGGATTCAGTCATCGCTCATGTTCAAAGGCGCATCGAAAAGAAACCGGAGCTAACTTGGAGAGAAGAAGTCTTAGAAGTTCGAAAACTCAGGAGTGAACCGGCAACCGCAGAAGTTCAAGAAATCGCTACAAAAATCGGAGACAGGCTCAACGAATCCGGATTGGATGGGCGAGATATCAATTCTAAGTGCGATGGCCTGAGAGGGTTTTCTCCAGCAGGAGCAGTTGTTGATTTGTTGAAATTCATACCATTTATGGTATTCTTGCCAACACTGATTCTTGGAATGGGATGGCAAATCGCTCTAGGTAGGCTCCTTGGAGATCGCACCGACGAAGGATTGGATGCTAGAACGTCATACCACATGTTGTTTGGAATGTTCGGTTCGATGTTATGGTGGCCAATCTTGGCAACTATTTTGACAGTATTAGCATTCATTTTCAATTCTGATTTGGATTACGATTTGGTTGGAATGTTCGGTAATGAGATATGGCAGGAAGGCCTTGCAATTGCAACACTATGGGTTTCAGCGATTGTGATATTCTGGGTTTCAGCAATTTCATTCGCTAATGGGTGGGACGCAGTTTCCGACTTTTCTAAGTGGGTTCGTAGAATGAAATGTAACTCGTCTGTAAGTGCAGATATCAAAAAGTTGCATGACTTACTAAAGTGAACGGTTCAAGTTAGTGGAGTGTGTCGGAACGGATATGTCGCCCAAGGAAGCAGAGCAGCTAGTCCGTTCGTGGCTTGCCAGCGAACGTATCGAAATACGCGAGCAAGATGATCAGCGCGCACAAATGCATCTGCTAGTTAAGTATCCTCAGGGAAAGAACGGGCACATGTTCGCAGTAGTCATTCCAAAGGGTAGAGATTTACTTGCAATTTCATCTATGACAAGAGTGGATGAAGGGCAACAAGAAGCCATGAGGGGATTGATGAAAACCGATGAAGAAGAGTGGAAAACTTGGATGCATGAATGCCGGATGCAGTTGATAGCATCAGGTGTTGATTGGGGGATCCACCTCGGACATTCAGGTAAAGAAAGACCAGGTCCGCTACAAGCGTTCAATGTCAGCGAGCCACTATGGTTTGATGGACTGACGAAGAACGAAATGATGCAAAATTTGCGTAGTTTGTGGCTAGCAAAACTAGGCGTGATTCATGAAATAAAATACACCTTTGGAGCTGGCACTGGTAGTCCAGGCCCGGTTGATGATTGGAAAAATAAGAAAGATGGTAGACAAAGAATTGGCAGACCATCTTCCCCTCAGCCAACAGAAATCCAAGCGGATGAATCCATGTCATTTGGCGAGGATTTCGACCCTACAGATTGGCTTTGAGAAGTCTTTCCTGCAAAACAGTCGCGTATGACCTGAGAGGGTCGCGGTTAAGTACCAGTAGTGAAACCAAAAAGTGTCGTTAGGAAGGTTTCTACATGGGACAAAAAATGAAGTCGATTAGCCTTGCAGCAATTATGCTGCTTTCAACACTATCTGGAATTATGATGGCAGCCCCAGCTGCAGCAACGCAAGTTGTCATTACTGAAGCGATTCAAGTCGTGGATGGCGGGGGCTCATCCGACCGCATGTCAGCGGTTGCTGCCGACTCTGAAGGTAACGTTCACGTTGTTTGGAGCCGCTCCAATCAGCACTTGTATTACTCAATGATTTCACCTCGTGGAGATACATTGATTGATGCAACCCAAGTTACAGGCGCGGGCCTTCACAAAATCTACCACCCAGATATGGTAATTGACGATAACGACCGTGTTCACATTGTTTGGGCAGACCATTCAGGACAGCACAAGATCATGTACACTGCATTGCATCCATTCAACACTGCAATGGATGGCTCGGTTTCTGACGACGGAACCCTAACTGCAATTGACGACTACATCGTTGCTCAACACATCAACAATCGTGATTGGCCAGCAATCGATGTTGACTCGAAAGGAAACATACACATCGTATGGCAGGATAACTATGATTCTCTAGACATGTTCTTCCAGCAGCCTCAGATTTACTACAAGATGTTGCAACCGGATTACAGTGTACAGAATGCAATCATTCTATTCGATGATACGCTATTGACCCCAATCATTGGACACAAGGGGCACCCTGATGTCGTAGTTGATGCAAACGACTTCGTCCAAATCGCTTGGGACGACACCCGTGGAGGTAAGGTAGAACTGGTATTCGTAGTCGATACATCTGGTTCTATGTACTCAGAGTGGGCTGACGTATGTACTGTAATCTACGGTGGAAACTTCGCATCTGGTGGAAATTTCAAGGGAATAAAGCCAATGCTAGAAGAAGGAAACATGACAGTATTCGAGACAATCTACGGCCTAGGAAACACCTTGCCTGGTGCTGCTAGCTCTGGCAACTGTGCTCAGCACAACAAGAACTCAGGTCCTCGAAACACCGCACTTGGATTAGTCCCTAACGACGACTCAGGTGGATTGAGGACACTACCAGGTACTGTTTACAATGGTGCAACATACTCTGGATATTCTGGTGAAGACTGGGGACCAGGCTCTAACTGGGCATGTTTGTCTTGGAAGGATTCCGTTGGAAACGTTCCTGGGAACCCACCAACCTCATCAGACCACCGCTGGAACCCTAACGCAACGAAGATCGTTCTGCCGGTATCCGATGAAGGGCCAAAGGACGGCGACCCATCTCAACAGGCTGACGATACCACTTCAATTAACGAAGCGCACGACAACTGTGTTGCCGCTGGTGTAGTGCCTGTAGGTCTGTATGGTCAATCATACGGTGGAGCCAACAACATCGAATCACACATGCGCGACTTATCGCAGTGTCCAAACGGCGTCGTTTCCACAGCAACCAGAAACTGCCCAGGAAACTCAGTTCGTGCAACCGATGCTGGCGGACAAACTTACGAGTTCCCATCCGGAACTGGTGGAGCAAGCCAAATGCAACTTCTTGTAGAAGCTATGGTTTACATTTCAACCAACAACTCTCGTGAAATCTTCATGACAGTATTGGACCCATATGGTAAGATGGACAACGATCAATCATGGGTGCCAGGAAACCCTGGACACACCACTCTAGGAAACGGATATGCAGAAGATATGGGCCGTGGAAGCGATGGACACTTGGTTGTTGTAAACGACACCCGTGTAACCATTGACGATGCATTCTCATTCCACCCATCGATTGGTGTTGACATGCAAGGCAACACTCACATCGCTTGGATGGATGGACGTGACTATGGGTTCGAAAAGAACGTACCATACGAAATCTACTACACCAAGTTGAGACTACAAGGCGCAGGAGAATGGGACGGAGTTCCAAACGGGCTATCGACTTACGCAATCAAGAGAATAGAGGATACTCCAATCTCTGAAGTTGAAGGTTGGCAACAAATGCCCCAAGGCAGCAGCCAGAACTCCGCTTATCCAGCACTTCTGACCGACCCGCAAAACAACATTCACATTGCATGGCTAGACTTTGGAAACGCAAGTGCCGGAGAAGAGATTCGCTACACTCGCCTGAACGCTACTGAGAACACCGGCCCGGGCGAAACCGCACTAGACGCATGGAACTCAACTGCGGTAACATCTTGGTCATCATTCAAACTTGGACCGAACCAGTTGTCTAAACCATCTTTGGGACAGCCACCGGCTTTCGCCAACGACCTTGGTAGTGGTGCGCACATCGCTTGGTCTGATACAAACAAGTGTTCGGATGAAAGCAATGGTGGGCCGTGGACAATCTGTTATTCTCACGTCTTAACTGGGCAAGTCGATGTTGAATTCGATGAAGGAGAAACATATTACCACGTTATTGAGCCGGGAGAGCAGACAATTTACAATCTGACAATCAACAATACAACACCTGGACCAAAGGACCTTGTTGCTGATACATACAACTTGAATCTGACAGGAATGCCAGAGAACTGGACAGCAAACTTGTACTTCTCTAACAACCACACTGCGATTTTCCCAGACACTCCAATCTTCCTAGAAGGAGGAGAAATGGCTCGCATGTACCTGAGAGTCAGAGCGCCATCGATATACCAAGCGCAGGAAGACCAACTAGCTGAAATCGTAGTTACAGCGATTTCAATGAAGGACCCTGCAATTAGATCTGAGCGCCTAACTCTAACTCTAATGGATGTAGTTCACGGAATAGACTTGGATACTAGCCACCGCATGGCTGATGTAGAACAAGGACAAACTGCGATTTTCTCGATTACCATTACCAACACTGGTAACGTGTACGATACATTTGCGTTCTACGACCCGAATAGTCTCGAAGGTCAACAGGAATGGCTGTTACCATTCGGTTGGCAGGTAGCCTTCCCAATGCAAGTTGCTCTGGACCCTGGACAGTCAGTGACCAAGAACTTGGAGATTTCAGTACCTACGAGTCAAGATCCCGGAACATTCGTTGTTTATGTGAAAGGTTGGTCCGAAGGAGAACCGATTAAGTCCTTAGAAAAAGGAACATTCGATGTTCTTGAATTATGGATAAACGTCTCGATTAGGTCGATAGGAAATATCGTATTCGAGATATATGACACCAGTGAAATCATTCTGCCTGGAACATGTGCAGAGTACGATTTGAATGTCATCAAGAATTACGAAGCAGGATACCTCGTGTTCTCTACACCAGGTGCTCCTGAAGCTAAGCCTGATGAAATCGATATGAACACATGGAGACAAGACCATTGGACAGTAACAATGGACTTCTCTAATGCACCCGGCCCAAGAGATCCTTCTGACCCGAATAGTCCGCGGTTATGGCCGGTCGGTACGACTTACACAGTAGGAGTGGCCGTATGCGCACCGTATAATGCGAATGCGGGCCTAGGTCCCGCTGTTACTGTCAAGGCCCACTTGGAAGGATATCCAAGAGTTGCAGATTCTGTGATCCTCTCGACAAATGTGATTCACGTATTCGATTTGGTTGCTGATGCTGAAACTACAGAGTTCTCATCAAACCCAGGGCAATCGTGGATTATTCCAACAACTGTTACCAATGCAGGAAATGGACCTGACAGATACGACTTGAGACTTGGACGTGTATACGAAACAGGTAGCGGAATCGATGTTCTTTGGGACATTGACATCCCACGTGCTCTGTTGACTGAGCTAACCCGTGACACTTCACAAACAGTGGACATCACAATCAACGTACCTACGCAAGTTCCAGCAGGCGACTACACGGTAGTTATCCAAGCATTTAGCGAGGAAGATTACCCAGATGATACTGGGCACAGAACAAGACTACGCGATGAGATAATGTTCCAGATTACTGTGAATGAGTTCTATGATATGCAAATCAGCATGGATTCATCTGTTGACAACGCAGTCAAGACCAGTGCTCCAGGCAGAATTGTTGAATTTGTAGTCAACATTACCAACGCAGGAAACGTTCCTGATACGCCATCTCTACACAACCATACTTCGTCTAAGGATGGCTCAACTGGTAACGTGATTTGGAACACATTACCGGGAATGGGCGCTCTATCAGACTGGAGCGTTGATTGGAAGATGGTCAACTATGTCGGCAGCGATTTGATCGTAGAGACAGAGTGTGTTAAGACAGCTTCAACTGCTGAAGAATTCCCAGACGATGTGTGTGTACACATGACAGACATCAACGAGTGGAGACTTCCAGAAATGGACCCATACACCACTCATACGATGATTGCAACAGTTAACATCGCAACAGGTGCTAAACTCGATACAAGACTCATCGGATTGAAGGTTACCAGTGAAGCTGGAAACATGGAAAACGATGGTGACCACGACGACAGTCCAGAATGGGCTGGAGATTTGTTGGATACCAACGAATTTATCGTAACTCTAAGGCTACGTGCACCTAACTTGGTCATTTCAGAGGTATCTGTTTCAGAAACTAGCAACGAAGTCGACAAGACAATCCCTGTCCGTGTCGTCTTGCAGAATACTGGAAACGTTCACGCTACAAACATCGAAGTTGTACTTTGTGAATTCAGTGATGCTGATGATGAAGTACTGAAGGACATCAGAAAGAACGGATGCCCAGAGGACTCAGTCGTAATGCGCCAGACAGTAGGAGCACTACTAGCACCAGATGCAAGTGAAGACGCACAAGAAATTGAATTGTACCTGCTTTACCCAGTTTCTGCAGGTTCTCATGATGTCGTTGTAGTAGTGGACCCAACAAACTCAATTGTTGAAGTTAGTGAATCTGACAACATCAGAGTAGTCGGCGATGAATTATCAAGCGACTCTCCGTTCCTAGACGTAGCAGGAGAAGTCATCAGCAATTGGGCACTACCGTTTGGTGTTCTATTGCTAACCTTCTCCCTATTCGGTGTACTATACCTAGTAGGTAAGGGACGTCGTGCTGATGTAAAGAACCGCATTGCAGAGCAAAGCAGTTTGATCTCAGTTCTGAACGAAGAAGACAACTGAGTTAGTTGAAGGCATTGACCTCATTGGTTTTCAGTGGGGTCAATGCCCAAAGCTGCCCACCAAGGCAACTCTATGCTTTGAGGTCCAGCGATGAATTGACCGCTTCTTTCTGCTAGTTGCCTAACCATTCGAGCTCGGACTTCATCCATCAGTTTGTCACTGGCTTCCGCACCGAGATTTAATTCACGTGCGAATTCTTTGAAATTGAATTTTGAACCAGGAGATTCCAAGATATTGTGTACCATAAGTCGCTGCTCATAGGATTCGAAGTCAGTATCTACAGTTGTGGAAACTCGCTGTTTGATTTGTTGATGCAGAGCAATCAGAGCATCTCTTTCTCTATCTAGCCTCTCTATTTCCTCAGATATTGCAGATAGATGGTGTGCCCCCTCTCCTACGCCAATCATCTTCCTTCCACTGACAACTTCCGCGATATTGACCATATCGCCTTGCAATTTATTGGATAGTTTCAATGGCCCACCTGCTGGCAGGATTCGTTGATTGCACTGAAATAGATCAGGTCCTAGGTCAATTCTGATGGATATTGCTTGTTGCACTGAATAGATGTTTTTTGGAGGGCCGCCTTTGTTGCTAGCCGCTTTCATTTTTACAACGAAACCAATATTTTCTAACAATTTTAGATGTTTCATAACCGCTTGTTGCGATATTCCAATCTGTTTTGCTAGTTGCAACGGATAGTGTGGTTCCCGAACCAATCGCTCAAGAATGGCTCGCCGTGCTTTGTTTTGTAGGATTCCAAGGGCCTCGTCGAGGTCTGCCATGACTTCACAACCAATGGTTACCTAGCATCGGTTGCCTAAGAACCCGTCGCAATTGTGCTAAGACTCATTCAAGTTCTTCTAACAACCAGTCATTAGTAGCATCATCTAGAGGATTTACTTGTTGGGTACTTTGTTCCTGTAAATCTTCAGTTTCTTCAACAACCTCATCGGTTTCTGAAGATTTATCTTTGTCTCGAATCAATTTGTATGCTTCGAACTCTAGATCCGAAATTTCACCATCGCCATCTAAGTCAAACTTCTCCCACTCAGTTTTCGACTCTACGGTCTCATCCAATTTTTGTTTAAGCTTCTTAATTTTCCATGAAGAGAAAGCCATTCTTATTGCCATTAATACAACAAGTACGCCTATACTTTTCAAGAGTAGAGATGAATCAATTCCCTTCTCTTCCAAAAACTCGCTCCATGTCATGGACTCGGAATCTGACCTATCTTCGTTGACTTGGTTTTCAGTCTGATTGTTGTTCGATTCTTCTGCTTGACTTCTTTCTGGGTCTGCAGGGAAGGCATCAGCATTGTTTCCTACACCGTCTCCATCCGAATCTATCCATTCAGTTACATCATTCGGGAATACATCTATTGCATCATCATAACCATCGCCATCTGAATCAACTAGCTGGTCACAGTAATCTGGAACGCCGTCATTATCGGCATCGGTTAAATCGTCTCCATCAGGGCATATATCGGCATTGTTTCCGACACCGTCTCCATCTGAGTCAACGCTTTCATTTGCATCATTCGGGAATGCATCAGAATTATCACCAACACCGTCCATATCTGAATCTGAACTTTCGTTTGCATCATTCGGGAATGCGTCGGAATTATCCCCAACTCCGTCTCCATCAGCATCAACGGTTTCATTTGCATCATTCGGGAATGTGTCGGTATTGTCACCTATTCCATCACCATCTGTATCATTCCATTCTCCCGGATTCTCGGGAAACGCATCTTCAGAATCTGAGACGCCGTCTCCATCATAATCTCCGTCGGCATTATCTCCAATACCGTCGCCATCGAAATCCGAGCTTTCGTTTGCATCATTCGGGAATGCATCAGAATTGTCACCAACTCCGTCTCCGTCCGAGTCTACGGTTTCATTTACATCGTTCGGGAATGCATCCGAGTTGTCGCCAACCCCATCGCCGTCTGAGTCTAATGTTTCATTTGCATCATTCGGGAATGCATCCGAGTTGTCTCCAGTTCCGTCATCATCACTGTCAACAGTTTCATTTGCATCATTCGGGAATTGGTCGGTATTGTCGCCAACTCCGTCTCCATCAGAATCTGTATCTTCTGTTGGATCATTATCGAAATCATCATTCTCATTTGACACACCATCGCCATCGATATCCGAGTCTTCAGCATCCTGACATCCATCGGAATCCAAGTCATTTCCAATATCTGTCATTCCTTGGGGGCAATCGTCAACTTCGTCAGCGAAGCCGTCATTATCATCGTCATCGTCTTCAGAATCTTTACACCCGTCACCATCAAAGTCAGCGCCTGGGCCGATAATTCCAAACTGACAATTATCAAGGAGATCAATCACTCCGTCGTTATCATCATCGTTATCGGCATTATCACCCGAACCGTCACCGTCATAGTCAGTGGTTTCTGATGGGTTAGATGGGAAACTGTCTTCATAGTCTGGAATTCCGTCTCCATCAGAATCGAATGTAGGATAATAATTGTCTGTGTAATACATTACGCTTCCAAAATTTGTATTTTGCTTGTTGAAAAATGCCATATGAGCACTATCGTTAGAGTCCAATTTCATGCTGAGGTATCTCCCCCAGTCGCTGTTAGAGAAATAATGGTCTGTATGCGTCAGACCCGTCTCCCTTAGGACGATTTCATCGGAATCAGTATCTAGACAACCAAAATTCACATCACGCCTATTTGTAACAATTCTGTGCTTATCAGCGTATGAAAAACAGGGGTTCTCTGAACTATCAAGTTCTAGTTGAGTATATCCAACGAAGCTATTTGCATGCGTAACCGACAGATTCCAGCCATCCCATGACGTACCATTCTTTTTGAGGTAACCAACTTCTGTTTGAAGATTGTATTCAAAGGTAATGTGCGGGTCTCCATACTGATCGACTTCTATGTCACAATATCGTCCCCTGTTTTGGGATGTGTTTATGTCTAAATCATTGCTCAAAACGTTGGTTTCCTTTACCCAGGAAGATCCGCTATATGTTGCATAACCTAACTCACTATAGTATGAGTCTTGGTAGCAAAGATGAGGCACATCTGCGGCACTCAAAGCCAATTGTAGGCCCTTTTTATCTCCTCCAACCTGTGCCCCAACATTCTCAGTGTGCCAACTAGAACCATCGAACATAGCGTATCTAAGCGTATTTCCGTTTACTTTTGAGTATGCGATATGCGGATTGTCCGTGGAATCAATCTTTATTGCAGAAAACCATCCCAATTTTGATCCAGAGTCGATTGTGTAGTTATGCCAACCTGTACTATTCTTGAATGCATACTTGATGCTATTTACTCCATCTCCTGAATAGTAGGAGATATGGGGCCGGTCTTGGCTATCCAAATCGATCGACAACCAACTTCCTGCGATATCGCCAAGATTAGTATCTACAGTTTCGATTATCCAGATATTCTCGCCGGAAATTTGAGTGGCTGTTACATCTAGAGTAGCGTATGAAATTTTCTTAACACCACCAGTTAAATTCTGGTAGGCCACATGGGGCACATCTTGGCTATCAAGGGCCAATCCTATGCCCCCCCATGCTTGATTAAATGTGATGCTTTGAGCAATTTGATCTACATTAGCACCAGACTGTGAAAGGTACCTCAAATCCTGGTCTGATAAATCGTAATAAGAAAAGTGAGCTCTATTTTGCGTATCAATATCTATTGAGATGTATTCCCCTTCTTCATCGATTTCAGAAAGATCCCATGATTGATTTTTGTGGGCGTATTTGATTACTCCTCCATTGTCTCTGTCAACGTATGCGATATGCGGGGAATCATTGGTATCAATTGCGATGGCGCAATACTCTCCCACTCTGCCTGCAGAATCTGCCGCCTCAGTTGTCCAATTTCCTCCATCGAACTTGGTGTACATCAAATTCTGGAATTGCATGTTATAGTGAGCAATATGAGGGCGGTCGTTTGAATCCAGAGCCAAACTAGCATGTACGCCGACATTGTTAGTTGAATAAGCAGCCAACTTGTACCACATTGAACCATCATTGTACATGTACATCAGGTCTCCTGCAGTCGCATTGTAGTAAGCGATGTGGGGCCAATTTCCAGAATCTAACTGTAGAGAAACGTGCTCACCAACGTTATCGACTCCTCCCCAATTTCCATCCAGCGTCATGTTAATCCAAGAGCTACCATTGTAGTAAGCGTATTTCAAATTGGTATTGGTTTCATCTCTGTAGGCAATGTGCGGATTCACGTTAGTACTAACGTCAATTGAAGCAAATTTCCCCACATCTCCGTCTGAATCAATGGTGATGCTAGTCCAGTTGTCCCCGTCATAATGAGCGTACTTCAAATCTTGATTTGTGGTATCGTAATACGCAATATGTGGATTATCGAATCTGTCTAGTACAAGAGAGGCATGTTCACCAACATCACCAGTTGAATCTACAGTTGTGTTATTCCAATTCCAACCATCATATTTTGTGTAGATTAAATCTCCATTATCACTATCATAATATGCGATGTGTGGATTGTTCAAACCGTCTAATTTCAGAGAAGAATAAAGGCCTACATCGCCTTCTTCCGCGATGTTTTTTGGCATATTTCCTATCGATGTTGGAATCTTATCTGCTTCATTGTTCAACTCAGAATCAAAAATAGTAAAATTTGTTGAGATAAGTAAAATCCCAACCAAAAAAATCACTATTGTCTTGCGGCTCATCGTTCTTTCCGAAGATTTGCATGGATATAATACTCCATGTTTGAAAAAATCAAGATTCATCCCAGTTCTTCCAAGACTCGTCAGTTGGCGGATTTTCGTGAGTGTATGAGCTGGCACGGTTAATCGAGCCCCCGGTCTTTGCTTTGGCCGGGGTTTTGACTCTTGTATCTGCATCACTGAAAGGACTTGGGACATTGGTTTGCTGCTGTTGTTCCATTTCAGGGACTTCTCCACGTACGAGTTTGTACAATTGGTCGGTAGTAAGAATCTCCTGGTTTGGATTAACTTCTTGCTGATAAGGGTTCATTGCCTCAGTAATTTGTTGCTGAGTTAGCATAACCTTGCTGTCCTTGCCTTTGTTAATTGAAACTAGAATCCAACCTAACGGGAGCATTATTGCTCCACTACAACAAGTTGCCAAAACCAACCATAGGCCAGCATCACCAAACATATCGAAAAGCGCATCTTCCGAGTTAGTGAATAATAATGGCTTATTGCAACCCTCTGCAGTTTCACATTCAATCGTAACTAGTACCTCGGAGGTTTCCTCAATATTCAATTTCGAAACTTCTGAGAAATCAACATCTGCGCCTGTAGCCTGGAAGTCACTTCGGCAATCATCAGAAACAGTATCTGTCGCTGCGCCATTTTCGACATATTGGAATTTCACATCATAATCGGCATCATTGCCTTCAACATTCACAATCCAACAACCTGGCTCTAGAGTTAGAACAGAATTAGTTCCAGAATCGTATTCAACAGAATGTTCGGAAACCTCTCTTGGGTCCATATAATCAATAATGTCTCCAGCAATGAAAGTAAATGCAAACACCCCAATGATTCCAGCAACTGCTCCTGCAATCATAATCCGCTTGGGCCAAGGGGAGTGCTCCTGTGCGGGTTGCATGGACTGCGCTAAGCAGCCACATGACTTCAACCAAGCGCCTTCACGCTAATCCCATTTCGCCTAATTTCTCAGGCAGGTAAGTATCGGTTACGAAATCTAAACCGTACTTAGCTAGAGACTGCTGTTCAGCCTTCTTGCCAATTTCAAGCATCATGTTGATCTGGTCTTGCCACCAACCATCAGCGAATCGTGGGTCGGATAACTCCGCATTCAAAGCTTCAATATCCTTTTTCGATAAATCATCGGAAGGCAAATCGTATGCGAGAATATCATCAGCAGTTATTCCAAGATAAGATGCCGAAGGAGTCGCCAAATATTCAGAAATATGTGCAGTTTTAATTGCTCCATAGGCGATTGATGCGAAGATTCTGAATGACCATGGGTCACCGTCCAGGAAGACGATAACTGGCAAATCCCATTCTTCATTCATACGTTTCATTATTCTGCGAGTAGAGCGAGCAGGTTGCCCTTTGAGGTGAATCAAACCACACTTGTATTCTTCATCAAACCCGTTTTCAACCAACCTGTCGAACATACCACCAGTCTCAATAGCCATCAAGAAATTGACATCGTGTTCTTTCAATCTGATTTTCTCAATCTCTACATTGTATGGAACTCCATAACCAGAATCTCCTACATCATCACGAGCATTGATTGTCATCCATTGCCCACGGCGATTCAATTCTTCGATTGTAACATCTCCAATCATTCGAGCACCGTCTTCTTCAGGCCTCAATTTGAAATCCTCTCTTAGGCAAGTAGTGACTACTTCGAGGTCTTCTGCCAAATTGTTCGACTCATTCTGGCTACCGAATTTTCCTAAGCCCCAGCTTTCTGAGATGTAGTACATTTCTCTCAGAGTTGATGATTTACCTGCTTCAATCATTTCTTCAATGAATTCTACTACGTGTAGCGCTCTAAGCAAATTTTTCGCAGAACCTAGACTGGTTGCATCTCGAGTAGACCTTCTTTTTCCGTATTTGTAGACTCCAAGCTTTTTGTCAAATCCAATGTTATTCTTGGTTCGCACAGGAAGTGTCATCGTTGGAGGCTCACCCTTCACAATCCTGTCATACATTTCCTCAACCACAAGGTGCAGTCGTGCTTTTGTCAATTCTGGATCATTTACTCGCGCCATCAACTTTCACCTCCAAACAAAGTGGTTTGGCCAGAATCACCTTCGACCACCCCGGGCTCATACGCAACATCCCCGGCATCATCTTCAGCAGGGGCGTCGCTTTGATTGAGTATTTCTTCTTGATTCCGGATTTCAACCAACATCTTCTCGTCTAGTTTTGTAGCACCAATAACGTCTTGACTGCCTCTGAAAAAGACCTCGGTTTCAGTCCAATCACCCTTTTCTAGATTGGAGAGAGAGTATTCGAGAACCGCTTGTTCTCCTGGTTCAAGAGTTTCAATCTTCCATCCCCAGATTCCCATTGCTTCCTTTCTTCCGCCACGCTCGTTTCCAACCATTTCGCCGCCCGATTTTTCAGGCCAGTTAACCAGTAAAGAGTAGCTTCTTGCCCTTGAGGTNTAATTGAAGAGCGTGATCGAAACATCGACTTGCTTTGTTTCCTTATTCCAGGTAGTCGATTCGTTACAGATTACTGCACTCATAATTTTCGTAATCGAGCCTGCAAGGTCAGGAACAGGGCGCTCTAAGATAGACGCAGATTTTTCAGCGATAGCTGGTAAAATGTCGTTAATCAGTTCGAACTTTTCACGAGTCTTTGCCATTTTCTTTTTCTTTTCAAGGTGCTTTCTAAGGCCTCTACCCATCTCTAGCATTGCTTTACGAGTCTCTTCGAATACGAATTCATTGTCAGACAAGGCTTCCTTTGCTTCAGACGTGAACTGAACATTCGTGCTAGCAAGATGAACCAAGATTGCTGCAGGCCCCTTAGGTACGCCTTTTCCACCGGCTTGTTCTAATCCATACTGCCTCCAATCCACGCTCTCAATAGCCTTGGTTAGTAGACAACCACCTTGTTGGTACATCAGTGGGACGCGGTTTGCAAATCTCAGTACTTCTACATGTTTGTCAGCAGCCATCCCTTCCCCAAATATCAATCCGACTTCGACTTGGAACGGGTTGCCATGACTTACTGTAGGTGCTCTTGTCATAGTTGCTACGAACTTAGAATCGATGGTTTTCGATAATCCCTTTTTGATTAACATCTCTTCAATAGGAGATAGACAAGTTGTTGGTGGACTTAGCAATTTAATCGCTTTTCCATTTACTTCCCTTTCTCCTTGGAATGCTTCTAGTAGGGCTCGAATATCATCAGGTTTCAATGACTTAGGCTTTGTCTTCACATCTAATTCTGCAGCCTCGCACAATTCTTTGGCAGCACGCATGGATACTCCTGAGAAGTTTTGTCGCAGGAATACAGTCATTCGCGAATCGCTAGATTCTCTGCACATCCTCTGTAACTGGCCGAGCTCGATTCCATGGGGATGAGGCTTGATTGCATCGACCTTCGATGGCAATCTTTCAGTAACCCTTGGCCAGTGATATGTTTCTCCATCTGGATCTGTAAACATGATGTCTGCGTGCGGATTGACGATACTTGTCATTCTCAAGTACTGGAATACAGATTTCCTTCCTCGCTGATACTTTGCTTTCATTCTTGTAGTAACTCTTAGCCCGTGCTCTTTCATCGTCTGGTCGTCATTTTCCCAAATAAAACGACTTTGATCACTCTTTACTGCCTTATTCTTACGAGTATCAAGGCCGATGTTGACGCTTACTGCCGTNNNGTCACTAGCGATTTTGGATTCCACAAATGTTGGCTTNCCTGTCGTGAGTTGCGAGTACATTACTACGCCCGTAATTCCAATTCCTTGCTGTCCACGACTTTGTCGTATTGCGTGAAATCTTGAACCGAATAAGAGCTGACCGAATACTTTCTCGATACTCTTCTGGGGAATACCCGGGCCATTGTCTTCGGTTTGTAATTCTAAGATATCCTTCTTCGAGTCGATTTTGGTTATTTTGACTCTAATGTCTGGCAATATTCTTGCTTCTTCGCAAGCATCCAGTGAGTTATCTACAGCTTCTTTGACTGCGGTAATAATCGAGCGTTGTAAGGAATCAAATCCAAGGAAGTGCTTGTTCTTTTCAAAGAATTCAGAAATCGCAATTTGTTTCTGATTTTTTGCCATTTTATTTGCAATGCCCGCCACGCGTATCACCAACTTACAGGTCCTCCTCCGTCCTAATGACGTTGGGCCTCAAGCGACTTAACCCGATAGCCCAAGGTTCTTGAATGCTAGCGTTCATTCTGCTTCTTCAAGCGCAATGTGTGCTAATGTAATTCGACGCAAATACACAATTATCCAAATTGTCAGAATTATTGAAGCCCCTAATGCAGTCCAATATGTCCAATCTCTACCTTCATTCATCGCTACTGAAAGGTCAGCCGCTTTGGAACCCCAATAGGCATACAGAGCACCCGGAACAACCATTCCGCTACAACCGAGCAGGTAGTCTCTCCAAGTTACATCGGTTAATCCAAAACCGTAATTCAGTACAGGGTAAGGTATTACAAGACTAACACGAGTTAGGAATACACACTTCAAACCGTCCTCTCCAACCGCCTTTTTCATCGCCCGTAAAGTTGGCTTATCTCGCATTTTCCCATCGACCCAGTTGTACAGATATTTCTTGGTCAACCAGAATGGTAGTATCGCACCTAGACAAGCTCCTACGAAAGCGATAATCCATCCGCCCCAAAATCCGAATAATACACCTGAAATGAATTTGTGCAAACTTGCTGGGGCTACGAGTAATGCCAGTAGTATGTACAATAGTAGCCAGGCGACAATTCCCAACCAGCCATTTTCTGGAAACCAAGTCGCCTTTTCGATAAGTGGCGCAAAGAGAGTTTGAGTTAGGTAAATCGTGAATGCTATGCCACCGATTACCCCTAGGACACTCATGGAGCCCATCAATCGTTTAGACATAGAACCACTTAGTCAAAAAAACCATTTTTCCAAGCGGTAATTTCTCCGGTAAAGGCGCTAGCAGCGACAGTTAGTGGGCTTGCAAGATACAATTTGCCCGGTCCAGAACGACCTTGGAAATTTCGATTGATTGCCGACACAGTAACTTGTTCAGGAGTGATTGAAACACCGGGCCCTGCACCAATACAAGCGCCGCAACCAGGGTCGATTAGTTTGACACCGACCTTCAAGAATAGATCATGCCAGCCTTTGCGAACCGCCAAATCCTTGACTTGCCCACTTCCATATTGAATGTAGAAATCCACTCCTTCTTTCACCTGCAATCCGGCGTTGTCAGCCGCCTGACAGACTTCTGCATAGTATGCAACATCGTCTTCTTTACCCGCAGTACAAGAGCCGCCGTATGCAATATCGATAGCGACACTCCCGATATCGGAAATGTGCGCTCCGTTTGTAGGGTCGGAAGGGATTCCCTTGTCAGGGTCGCCCGGGTGGGCAACCATTGGTACGATTTGTGAGAGGTCAATCGTGTGCACGCCACCGTCATATTTTGCGCCTTCATCAGGCATTACGGCTAGCGNCTTCATGCGTTCTCTGTCCAATCCCTGTGNCTTTTCCATCCAATCATACAACGCTTCATCAGCCTCACAAATTCCAGTTCTGCCGCTGCACTCAGTTGCCATATTGCAGAGAGTTGCCCTCTCATCAATCGATAAGGAAGAAAGCCCAGGTCCGCCAAACTCCATCGAGCGATTAAGGGTTAATTCCTCGCGAGCGTGGTCTGAAAGGATGAACAAAATTACATCCTTAGCAGTGCAACCTTCGTTCAGAGTTCCTACCAATTCGAACCGGATTGATTCAGGCACTTTTACAAATGTAAATCCTGAGTAAACTAGGCTTGCGTACTCAGTCGCCCCTACGCCATACGTTAGTGCGTTAGATGCCCCGCCCATGCATGTGTGTGAATCAGTAGCTTGGATAAAATCTCCAACTTCGATGAATTCTTCACGCGCAACTTGGTGACAAATCCCGGGAGAGACGCCATCGACTGCAGAATAGTTACGCACACCAGTGTGCTTTTGGAATTCTACTTGCAGGTCCCTCAAAGTCTGAACCTTGTGCATATGTGGAACAAATTTGGGGTTGTGGTCTGCATACAATAGGTGGTCTTCGAAGACTGCAAACTTGTTTGGGTTAGGAAGAGAATAATCCTCTCCATACTCGTCACTCAAGAAAGTATGAACCTGGGCGGTAGTAAATTCGTGGCTGTAACCGCCTTGTACTTGCGCAATAACCGGGTCATGGGGTTTGACACATTGACCATCAACATGCCCAACCAGATTACGCGAGATAATTTTCTCAGCCATTGTCATTGGAGTTGTAGGTGTATCTAGTGGCGGTAGCGAAATCTGTTCACTTGACAACTTTTCAGCAAACGGGAAAAGGCCGCCATTCTCAACAATCAGTCTTGTAACAGGGTCGTATCTTGAAGTGAATTCTTCAAGAGAAATACTTTCTCCGTTTTGTAATCTCTCCAACATCTCATAATCGCCCATTAACTGTCCTAGATTGATGTTATTTCTTTCATGGATAGGTGCGAATGATGAAGCAATAACGATTCTAATGCCAGCCCATCTTTCACATTGCGCAGCCGTTTCACGGGAGGAGCCAGTGCCCTTCCTTTGGCCGGAAACAATTACTTCGAATCCGCCATTAATCAGCGCATTTTCATTAAACACCCTCATGCCATCGTGCATTAGACCTGCGTAAGCATTCTTTGCGATTTCAGAAGGATCGTGGTCAAAGCAAACCCAAGCTGGAGTCATGACATCAGTGTTGATGTCATCGAGGAGGTCTTCTGGAGAGACATCACTCATTTTCAGATTTAGACCATCGTACAACTGTTGTTTGATTAGGCCCAAGTCTTTGGTGAGGAAAAGCACCCTTTTGCCAGGAGAGAGGCTGATTTTTTCAGGTGGCCAATTATCAGTCATCATTCTCCCCTAAATCCTTTCAAGGGGCAGAGTGGTATAACGGGTTCGGAGGTAACTTTTTCAAAAGGTTGCAAGGGGATTGACGCTTCAGGATTGTGCATTGGTATTTTGTTGATTTATTTACAGATAACATATCACTCCGCTAATATTTTTGTATAATATTTGTTTAATTATCTAATTTTCTTAAAACGGCCAACTGCGCAGCATATGCCATCGAAACCATATTAACCATGCCGCCGAACAGTTTAAGTAACCCTCATTGGAGGGTTTTGATACTTATTCGGTAAGCCTGTGCTATGCCGAGGATGTGAAATCATGGTAGACAATAACCAACATGTAGAAGATATCGTAAAATGTAGTGATTGCGGAAGCAGATCACTAACCCGTGACGAGACTCGCGGAGAAGTAGTCTGTGACGACTGTGGATTAGTATTGGAAGACAATGTAATCGACCAAGGCGCAGAGTGGAGAGTATTCTCTCCAGAGCAAGGCGACCAGCGCGCACGTACCGGTGCACCAATGACAGTAATGCTGCACGACAAGGGATTGTCAACAGATATCGATTGGCAAAACAAGGATTACTCTGGAAAGACAATCAATTCAAGATACCGCTCACAATTCTATCGAATGAGAAAGTGGCAGAAGCGTTCACGCGTTTCTAACGCTACCGAGAGAAACCTGGCTATGGCNCTAGCAGAACTTGACAGAATGGCTAGCCGTTTGGAACTTCCAAAGTCTGTTAGAGAAGCAGCAGCTGTAAACTACAAGAAAGCGGTCGAAAAGAGACTAATTCGTGGACGTTCTATCGAAGGTGTAGCAGCAGCATCACTGTATGCAGCATGCCGCCAATGTGGGGTCCCTCGTACACTTGACGAAATCGGACAAGCGAGCAGAACTGGCCGCAAAGAAATTGGCCGTACATACAGATTCATGGTTCGCGAGTTGAAGATGAAAATCATGCCAACAGGACCTGAAGATTACATCTCAAGATTCTGTTCTGGACTTGGCCTTGATGCTGAAGTTGAAGCAAAAGCTCACGAATTAATCAAGGCAGCACAAGAAAAGGAATTGACCAGTGGCCGTGGACCAACCGGTATCGCAGCATCTATCATTTACATCGCAAGTGTACTGTGTGGAAAGCGCAGAACACAGCGTGAAGTTGCAGAGGTTGCAGGTGTAACCGAAGTCACAATCCGAAACCGATACAAGGAACTGATTCAGAACCTAAACATCGAGTTGGACATTTGAGGCAATTCCGTCACTGGAATTGAAACGCACAGCGAGGCGGCTTGAATGAAGAGTAGGCACCGTGTTTCTGAGAGTGTGCTGGAGTCTCTGTGCGAACGCCTTGCTGAGTCGATAAAAACTGGACTCAAGGCGTGGCCCCTGCCATTCCCTCCTTTGAGCGATCCAGACTTCCCTGTGATGCATCCAAACGACCCAGAGAAGATTGTGGAAATGGGAGTTGGCTTACTTCAAGCAGATAGAGGAATGTTCGATAGACACCTAGCAATAGTTGTCGATTTGATTGTTCCTCACCGAATGAATTTGTCTGACGACCCATTCGAAATCCATGAGAAGTGGTTGATGAAAAGACTGGATACTCTAACCGAAAGATTGCAATTTGCTATTGCTACCGAGTGGCTTGCTCAAGCGCTTGACCAATCAAGCCCAGATTCAGACCGATGGTGGTTATCAGTTGCTCTAATCAATGGATTATGTGATGCTTCACATGGCCAGCCTGTCCACCAAGGATACCATTTGGTCGAATCCATCGCATTAGCAGAGAGGCCTGGAACATGGCACACACAGCCAGATGTGACCAACGCAAACATGGATTGGAATCCTCACGGAATGGTTCCTCGCACTACTTCAGTAGTAGCTCATGAAGCAGGCGCAGATGCTGCAAAGTGGATTATGGAACAGTTGGAAAATGGCGGTGAAGAACGCCGTAAATTACTGATTGAATGGTGCAGACTACTCCTAGAGAGGAAGGAATTGATTCAACCTCTGGGCATCCCTCAAATTTTGATTCGAAGAGCAGCAGACCCTTCGCAGGAAGTCTCAAGCCGTGTTGTACTATGCTTAGCCAAATTGATTGAAGGTGACAAAGATTCCGCATTGGAATGTATCCGTATCCTGCATGGAAGGGAAGACTTGTTGACACGTAGAGCAATGGCTGATGTTCTAACAAGGCTGTTTAGAAGAATCACTACCGATGCAATCCCTCTACTTGATGGGATGTTAGAAGATGATGATGAAAGCGTTCTAGCTGCTGCAAGCGCAACCGTCGGCGATCTACGATTCCTTGACAAAGATATGTGGGCAGACAAGATTGCAGAGTTATGCAGCCACCCGTCGAAAATCGTTCGCAGAAATTTAGTCTACACGATTCGCGATTATCTAGAAGAGTATTCTGAAGACTCTAGAGGTATTATTCCTAAACTATGGGCAGACGGTGATGAAACCGTGCTGACTCGATTACGTGAATTATTGATGCGAATGGATGAAGTTGATGCAGACAGATTTGCAGCAACACTTCGCTCACTAGAAGGTCTTGACATTGAAGGTCTGTGGGCGCCAATGCGAGTCAAAGACGAAGATAGAGTCGCACAATGGCAACAATGGTTAGTCGGCAAAGCAGACCAACCAANNACNCCNGANCGCCCNGAAATTCATGTTTCAGATATGACTGAAGGAGAACTTCCTGAGTTAGATGATGCATTGAACATGCTCGACGACATGGGTTTTCTTGATTGACAAAAACCTCTTGAACGCGACCTAGTATTCGTAGCCATGCGCTGCGCACTATTCTTTGCCACAATCCTACTTTTTGCGATTGTTCCTTTCTCAAATACGGCCACAGCAAGTGGCTTGGATGAGAATTCAGGAATCACAATCACAGCATCATTTGATAATTCCACAGAGATGACAACTCTGAATATTACAATGCCAGTAACCAATGATGCATCACTATTAGACGATTTGAAAGAAGGGGTCTTTTCGATTGAAAGAATGGCTGTATTTTGGGCTGCTGGCGGATGGGAATTTGGTGAAGTAGTCGAGATAGTCGCTCAAGATTTCCAGTTCTGTACACTACAGATGAGCAACTCAGATTGTTCAGGGGCATCTTTNCAGATAGAGCATTATCCTACAAATCATCCAGCGATATATTACACGTTGTCGGTACAAAATGGATCTCAATATACGTTTGTTACTGCCGGCCTTTGCGGGGGTTCACCTTGCAATGAAACAATCACGGAATCTGTTTCGGTAGAAAATTTGTCTGCAAGTTACTCAGATGGAGTTACAGATTTGACTTGGGATTATCCAACAGGATTGGATATGAACCATTCAATCATGATTTACAGTCACGATTCTCCTGCAACTAGAGAAAACTGGAATGAGATGCCAAAGACAATTGTCAGCAGTAGCGTTCTTGCTGGAACTACAAGTTACCAGATTGACCATTCAGGAACCTCGGTTGAAAGAGAGATTTACTACTCAGTCACCCTATTGTATCCTACTTCTGAAGATACTAGGTTCCTTGGTTCAAACACATTGACAACTCCGGTATGGGAGGATAATGTAGCGCCATTATTCATTGGTGAATTGTCAGCAACATTCGATGCCGAAACCGATACAACGACCATTGATTGGGAAGAAGGAGTTCAAGATGACGATCTAACAATCAATATCTATCGCAGTAGCNTCGCCCCTGACACAATTAGNCCAGACACGTTGGTTGCNATGGTTGATTCNGCCCAGTCAACATACCAANTAGANGTTCCATTTGGTGAACACCGCCAATCNTGGTATGCGATTACGTTGCAAGATTCTCAAGGAAATGAAGTAATGGAATTGACAGAATCATCTCCAGTATCAGACCCTGTTATCGAGTCAACGATTTCCACAACTATGGTTTCTGGAATTGATACTGAAAGATATGCAGACGGGACTGTTGCAATTTCATGGAGTGATAACACGAACAACCCTAACGCCCTTGCAAAGGTGTGGCGCTCAATCAGCGGCCCAATTGAATCATTAGATGATGCCCAAGAATTGGGGATAACAAATCTATCAAATGAACAATATTTGCACAATCCACTAGATGCTCAAGATGAAGCATGGTATGCAATAACTATCGATGCTGCCTGGGGTTCAGAACAGAATCCATGGCACGATGAGAGATTGTTTACAGGCGTAAATTCTCTATCACAACCACTTAGAGAAACCGAAGAAGAAGTCGAAGATGTAGCCGTTAGCTTCACCTCCAGTGTCATGACAACAACAGGGCAGAGGGCAAATTTAAGCGACGGTTCTCTGATTTCGCTAGGAACGATGAATGAAGGTGACATGATTATCATTTCAACATCTTCCACAGTATCCAATATTTCCTGTCAGGATATTGATGGTGAAGGCACTTCCATCTTCTCTCAATCAGATTGGGCTCTATCGTTTAGCGCAAACCAATCCGAAGAACAGTGCTTAGGATTGATTGTCGATGGTGATGATGAAATTGGATTTATTCTAAATTGGAATTATGTTGAAACAATCATCGACGATGACGATGATGACGACGACGACGATGAAGAGCGTGACGGGGATGGACATGATGACGATGATGACCGTGATGGCCACAAAAGTCGTGATGGAGACGGAACGGAAACCGTTGCAACTGTTATTCTAACAATTATCATACTTGCACTACTCGTCTACCTATTGGTGATGATGCGTACACCAGAGTATGCTGAGGAAGAAGAGTGATTATTCCTCTTCGCTAGAAAGCGGACCAGCGGTTGACATCCAAACATAGACGCCATTAGTTGTGGCCAGTAAGCCGATTAGAGATAGAATTAGGCCAGCGGGTTCTGGGAAAAAATCAATCCTTCCGACTGCATATGCAATTCCCAGGATTACAAGTCCAACTCCAATTACAGTTGAAGAAGTCCCTTCCGGGTCTTTCCAGAGATCCATAGTTGGCACTACGCCTTTAGTTTCGAAAGTTAGTCTAAACCATGCTAAATAAAGCAACATCAAGCCAATTAATCCAAGTGAACCAGAAGTGAATGTAGAATCATTCCACGGCCCCTCGGGCGATAAATCAGTGAATGTGATGGCGACAAGAATTGTGCCTATGGCGGCAAAGACTCTCCACTCCGCCTTTGCGCCCATAAGGTGGCCTGTGGGGCGCCACGCTTGAAAGCAATGGGGATGTTAGGTTGCTGATGGCAGCGGTTGAGGATGCAGTATTGGTTGCCGGCGGCATCGGTTCGAGGATGCTCCCTGCTAGTGCTGCTATTGCGAAAGAAGCACTTCCTCTCGTGGATATTCCAGCGATTACACATTTAGCTAGAGAGGCAGTAGAAGCAGGCGCTAAGCGATTACACATAATCACCTCACCATCAAAGGATTTCACAGGCTTACTCAAAGACAATTCCTGGGCTTCAGCCAAGCGCCCAGACATTAGCAAAGAACTCCTTTCTCCATTTGCAGAGGTAGAAGTTCTAGTCCATACCCAGGAAATACCTCGAGGCTTTGGAGACGCACTCAGTTGTGCATTAGGTTCGATTAATGGCCCATTCATGGTTCTACTAGGAGATAATATTCTCATGGATTCCTATTCGACAGCATCGAACTACACCGCCTCCAATGCTTCGAAAATATTAGTCGAAGCCTATGAGAAAACATCCCTTCCATGTGTTGGACTTGCAGCGGTAGAAGACCCTGAAAACTACGGAGTTGTCTCTATGGACGGCCAACTAGTCAAGGAAATAGTCGAGAAGCCAAGTCGAGAAAATGCACCTTCAAACTTGGTTCTGTGTGGCCGATATTTGTTTACTGAAGATACGGCAGACCTNCTCTCAAAATATAATTTTGAGGAATATGGTGAATTGCAATCCATAGCTGTGCAAAAGCACTGGATGGAAAATGAAGGGTTAGTTGGAGTCGAATTGGAAGACTTCCAATGGTATGACTCAGGCGCACCACTGCCATGGCTCAAGAGCCAGATCGATTATGCTCTCAGACGCGAAGACATGAGTGGCGAAATCAGAGATTGGCTGAAAGATAGACTTCAGCGCTGACCAGGTTTCCAGAACGACAGAGACAGCGGAGTCTCGTTACTCGCTGCACGAACAGCTAGATGGTCAGCCCTCTCATTCCAGCGATGTCCACTATGCGCCTTGACGTGTTCCCATGATATTTCTCTAATTTCAGAGACCTCTTCCCATAAGGCTTGAACGTGTGCTACCAGCTCACGATTCGCTTTGGCTTTCCACGCACCTGTGGCTTGGTTTCCAGCATATTTCGAATCGGTTTTGATGATTATTTCAGAATCGCCGCCTTCGCTAAGTACCCATCTCAAGGCTTCAGCAAATGCGGTTAGCTCTGCAGTATTGTTTGAGCCAACTTCTGCTCCGATAAACTTTGAATCGCTTGTATCGGTTACAACCTTTCCATTGAACTCGTGAAAGATTTCTCCATTACCACGGCCCAAATCATTTGAGCCAGTAATTACTACTACACCCCAGCCTGCTGGGGTTTCAGAATCCACGTTTTGGTTACCTAGGCAGGAACCATCAACATAGATGTGAAACATTGCAATTTCACTCGCCGATTTCAGCTTTGTAATCTGCAGGCGACATCAAGGAAGATACAGCAGAGGGGTCATCCAACTTCATTCGAATAATCCATCCTGCGCCATATGGCTCTTGATTCATCAATTCAGGAGCATCGTCTAGTTCTTCGTTTACAGCAGTAATTTCTCCTGCTAGCGGAGCAAAAATAGGGGACGCCGACTTTACGGATTCAACAACTGCAAACTCGCCCATGTTTTCACATGTCTCGCCAACTTCTGGTAATTCGATGTATACGATGTCGGTCAAAGCATCTTGAGCGTGATCGGTAATTCCAATCACTACTTCGTCTCCTTCTACTCTAATCCATTCGTGTTCTTTGGTGTAGTATAGGCCATCTGGGACTTCACTCATACTTCTCCCTCAACCCTGTGGAAACCGTCAAGGGAATCAAACCTTTCTGATGACAGTTCAATCGAAAAATCCGATTTTATTGGAAAACTGCCCTTCCAAATCATTCTAGTTTTTCCGAATCTTCGGAAATCATAACTGAATCGTGTAGGATTGTATCGCCTACTTTACCAATCTGAACTACGGGTTGGGTATTTTCCAAATGCTCCTTCCTAATTCTTCCTGCTTCAGCGTATAGGCCAGCTTTCTCATACGCTTCAGCAGCGCCTTCCCAGTTTCTTGCCAGCTCCAAATTCTGCGCTTCTTGCACCCACATTCCTTTTGTTTTGGCTGGAGCGCTAGGCGCTTTCTTCTGAGGGGCCCTAACCTGTTGAATTATTGGTTGCTGTGGAACAGGAACATATTGCGCAGGCTGCTGAATTACGATTACGCGATCATCATTTTTTGTGCTCAATGCACTAAATGCATACACCAGCGAAAAGCAGCACGAACCCCACCCACAAGCGATCATATCTGCACCATTTGTCCTGTTTCCTCCTATGAAAAAGAGGACCAACGCGATTACTCCAAGAACCACTGAAATGTTCCAATAACTAGCCCGCTTTTTGGCTCCTTTGTCTTCGGGGATTTTGAAACTCATTCTTCTTCCTCCAATTCCTTAGACAACATCGAATGTTCCAATTTGGCCCACGCATTCCCAACATCAGTATCGTGCTTCTCCTGAGATAATTCAGCTTCAACTCTTGCTGCCATCGCAGCATTATCTTCGTTTGGGAACCAATTTGAAAGAGGCCCTTCACCTCTTCCAGTGGGGAAAGAGAGACCGATTAGAACAAGCCCGATTACAGGGACTATGAAACCGAGACTTGGAGTTTCAATTTCGATAACTCCGGAAATTAGGCCAAACCCCCCCGCTAGGAATAGGCCAAGGCCTGTCCCAAGTAGCAACCTGCGGGCACTACTTGCTGGGGTCATACAACTCGCAACACACTATAGGGCATGAACCCAACGGATGAATCAATATGTTTCGCGCATTAATTTGTGAATCTTGTAAGGAAGCAATGCGCGGTTGACCGGAGTCACTTCCAGGATTCTAGCATCATCTCTTCTACGAATGTCCTGAAGAAGTGGGTTGCGACTCTTCTTGTGCAATGCAAGTAGTGTTGGCTTATCGACTTCTAGTGCCGACCTGACCACTTCAACGAACTCTTCAGATTCGACAGCGAACTTTCCGATTTCATCTATCACAATCACTTCTGAATAATCTCTAGCGTGTTCAATAGCAGGAATTGCAACACTATTCAGTGCTTCAGTATCGATTCCATATCCCAAAACTCGCAATCGGGTTTCGATTGACTTGTGAGCCATTACAGCCTCTTCACCAGTTTTGATATTGATGACTTTGTAACCTACTCGCTCGGATTTTTCCATGATTGGTTCAGTACGCATTCCACCGATGATATCGGTATTCGCCCCATCGCCGCCTCTAGCATTTATTTCGCGACGCCTCTCATCTTCGAGCATCTCGAGCACCTTTGCTAAGACAGCAGATTTTCCAGATCTTGGCAGACCTGTGATTCCAATTTTTGGATGTATTCCCATTAGTTTTCACTCTCTTGTGCGATTTGTGAATTGCGCTGGTTGCTTCGAGGGAGGTACTGATAATAAAGTGTGGGGGAAAAAACACCATTTTTCGTGATTCCGGAAACAGGCGCATGCATTCCGTCATTTAATGCGAATAGAATATTATATTCCGGATTTCAGAGAATGTTCTCATCACCTGGCATGGGGAGAGAGATGATTGAGCGTCCATTCGCTCCCATCTTCCAAAAATCAGACACCCAATCTAAGATTTTAGCCAAGTCCTTTTTTGATAAGCCTGCAGCATCACAGATTTTCCTAAGCGCCTCTAGTTCAGCATCATCATAATCGCCATCAACAGAAGCTAAGAGAGCAGCGTCTCTCAGTGCCAACCTTATCGAAGAAACCTCCATTCCATCTAGTACTGAATCTAAGTCAGGAGGTTGAGTTAGTAATTGTCGGACCTCTTCTCTACTTTCAGGGTGTAGCATCATCAGGCCCATAGCAGATTCAATAGCAGAGATTTCTTCTCGTACCAAAGCCCCATCTGCAGCAGCAACCATCACTAGAGTACATGCAATTTTCCTTCGCTGTTCTTCAGCCAAAGAAAGCGCAGCGTCTGGAAGCAGAAAATCACCTTGATAGGTCATTTAGTAGGTCATATCCAGATTGCATCCAAGCATAACCTTCAACAGTCCATTTGAGTAATCTGTTGACAGCGTCAGGAGCCAGGTCAAGGCTCTCAGCAATATCTTCCAAAGCCTCTCTTTCATCCTCATCGACGGTTCCGTCAGAAGCGGCCATCAATACAGCATCTCTCAATGCCAATCTTCCAGCTTCATCACCTAGATTTTCAAGACATTCTTCTAGAGAGGGTGGGTTTTTGAGATCCGCTCGAATCATTTTTCTTTGCTTTGGAGATAGGAGTGCAGTCCCGAGTCTTTGTTCAAACATAGCCATTTCCTCAACGGACAACTCGTTGTCAACTCTTGTCATGTGCGCTAGCAGTCTAGCATAAGCGAACCTTTCGGTCTGAGGTAACTTGTGTATCGTGTCGGGCAGCATGTAGTAGGCGTGGCCGCCGCAGGACTTGAATCCCACGCTAAAAACGAGCAATTCAAAAGCGATTATCACAGGGCAAAAACATGGTCGACATTGAAGTCTACACCAACAAAGGTTGTCCGGCGTGTGTCAGTGTCAAACATTATCTAGACAGAAAAGGTGTAGATTACGTGGAGAAAAAGCTAGGCAAATCAAAGCAGGTCGACATTGAGTTTACAGTTCGTACAAAAAACTCGAAAAAAATCCCCCAGGTGTTCATCGACGGAGAATGGATTGGCGGTTTCGATGATGTTGTGCGGTATGATAGGGCGGGCGAATTAGACTGGCGCCTAGGGCTTACAGATAGGCCAAAGACAGGATTTATTCAGAAAATCATTCGTTTTCTAAAGGGCGAGAAGTATTGACTTCTTTGAATGCAATTTCTCTCTGTCCTAGATAATTCAAGAATCCCCAAAGGCTTGAGTTAATCAGGAACGTGATTCGCTCATCGAATCCCCAAGCAACCGTTCCAATGTAGTAACAAGCGGTTGAACCCACTCCACCAATGACGTACAGTACCATAGTTGTTGGAATGGTCCATTTGATGTCCCTGTTAGAATCAAATGTCCAGATTCTATGAGTCCAGTGAGCTTGTAGCGAACCTAGAAACCAAGCGATTGCCCATGAAACGGTTGGCCAGTATTTTTCATCGGGTAAGACGAATACGAAAAATTCCCACAGGCCATAAAATACGAGAAAATTGACCAATGCAGTCCTTACATATCTTCGAAAAGAGCCGTGTTCACCTAACATCAATCATCCTCCGTAGA
>FUFK010072033.1_pt1 | contig 38740 bp, 42 predicted proteins | sample 1021851 | NCBI WGS metagenome assembly FUFK01 (sample SAMEA51879418, study PRJEB19060) | metagenome
TTGCATTACCTGCAATTTTATCAGGCGAAAAAGAAACTTTTCCGATTGGAGCATGAACAATACCAGCTTTGTCAACCTTAAAATCAATTTTTCCAGCTTTAACATCAGAAACTGCTTTGGCTACATCCATAGTGACAGTACCAGTTTTTGGATTAGGCATTAAACCTCTTGGTCCTAAAATTCTACCTAGTGGACCTAACTTACCCATTACACTTGGCATAGTCACTATAACATCTACATCAGTCCAACCACCTTTAATCTTACCAACATATTCATCAAGACCAACAAAATCAGCTCCAGCTTTCTTAGCTTCGTCTTCTTTATCAGGTGAAACTAAAGCAAGAACTTTCATGTCTTTCCCAGTTCCATTTGGAAGAGAAACTACACCTCTAACCATTTCATTAGCCTTTGTAGTATCAACTCCTAACCTGACGGCTAAATCAACAGATGCATCAAACTTTGTTGTGGTAATATCTTTAAGCAATGAACATGCTTCGTCTAAATTGTATAACTTAGTTTTATCAATTTTTGCTTCCGATAATTTTCTATTCTTAGTCAATTTTCCCATTTTGTTTAAATTATTCAGGGGCTTTACCTCCCTTAACATTTATACCCATAGATCTCGCAGTTCCAGCGACCATTTTCATCGCAGATTCAACAGTAAATGCATTTAAATCAACCATTTTATCTTCAGCGATTGCTTTGACCTGGTCCCACGTTACCTTTGAAACTTTATTAATGTTTGGCTCACCAGATCCTTTTTTAACTCTTGCTGCCTCTAAAAGTTGAACAGCGGCTGGAGGAGTTTTAATAACAAAATCAAATGATTTATCTTTAAAAACTGTTATCACCACAGGTAAAACTTTCCCTGGTTTGTCCTGAGTTCTAGCGTTGAATTGCTTACAAAAATCCATTATGTTTACACCTGCAGCTCCTAATGCAGGACCTACTGGTGGAGATGGGTTTGCAGCGCCTCCTCTTACTTGTAACTTAAGAACTTTATCTATTTCTTTTGCCATATTACTAATTTAAGTTTCAATGATTCTATTATTGGAAGCAATAAAATCATCTATATTATGTAACATTTATAATTTTTCTACTTGCATATAGCTAAGTTCTAATGGAGTTTTTCTTCCAAATATTTTAACCATAACTTCAAGTTTTCTCTTTTCTTCGTTTATTTTCTCTATTGTTCCGTCAAATCCGTTAAATGGTCCATCAATAACTTTAACATTCTCACCGTGAATGAAAGGAATTACTATATCAGACTCTTCCTGTAAGGATAACTCATCAACTTTACCTAGCATTCTGTTCACTTCACTTTGACGTAATGGAATAGGATCTCCACCTTTTGTCTCACCTAAAAATCCNATAACATTAGTNACNGANTTAATAATGTGAGGAACTTCACCTGNTAANTTAGCCTTAATCATNATGTACCCAGGAAAATATGTNTTATCCTTAGTAACTTTTTTACCNTTTCTAATTTGAACAACCTTTTCAGAGGGTACAAGAATTTGCTCAATAAAGCTATCCATACCAACTCTGGTAATCTCATTTTCAATATATGTCTTAATCTTGTTTTCTTGACCACTTACAGCCCTAACAACATACCATTTAAAAAGCGAATTTTTTTCAGACATAAATATTTAGCTTATAAGATTAAAAAATTCTTTAATTACTCTACTGAACATAGAATCTAACCCCCAAATAATCAGTGAAAAAATCACTGAAAATACAGCAACTAAAACCGTTAAATTTAATCCTTCATTAAAACCAGGCCAACTCACATGTGACTTTAGTTCTTCAAAAGATTCTTTAACATATTTAACAATTCCTGTCATATTATATTTTTTGCACGGGTTGAGAGACTCGAACTCCCGACACCTGGTTTTGGAGACCAGTGCTCTACCAACTGAGCTAAACCCGTAAACATAAGTCAAGGTATTTTGTTTGTTTTCAAACAAAATACCTCAACATATATTATGGGTTTTTATTTAGTCTAAAATTTCTGTAACCTGACCAGCACCAACAGTTCTACCACCTTCACGGATAGCAAAACGTAAACCAACATTCATGGCAATTGGCTGTATTAACTCAACAGTGATTGTTAAGTTATCACCAGGCATAACCATTTCAACTCCAGATGGTAACTCAATAGTTCCAGTTACATCAGTTGTTCTTACATAGAACTGAGGTCTATAGTTATTGTGGAATGGAGTGTGACGTCCACCTTCTTCTTTTTTAAGGATATAAACTTCCGCTTTAAACTTCTTGTGTGGAGTAACGGATCCTTGTTTACAAATAACCATTCCTCTACTAATGTCGGTTTTTTCAATACCTCTTAATAGGATACCAACATTGTCACCAGCTTCACCTCTATCTAAGATTTTACGGAACATTTCAACACCCGTTACAGTAGAAGTTAATTTTTCTGCGCCCATTCCGATAATGTCAACAGCATCACCAGTATTAGCAACACCTGTTTCAATTCTTCCTGTAGCTACAGTTCCTCTACCTGTAATTGAAAATACGTCTTCAATAGGCATTAAGAAATCCTTGTCAATATCTCTCTTAGGTAATTCAATCCATGAATCAACATTTTTCATTAACTCCATTACAGTGTCAACCCACTTTTGCTCACCATTCAGAGCACCTAGAGCTGAACCAGCAATAACAGGGCTATTATCACCATCATATTCGTAGAATGATAATAATTCACGAATCTCCATTTCAACAAGTTCTAATAATTCTTCATCATCAACCATGTCAACTTTGTTCATAAATACAACAATTCTCGGAATACCAACCTGTCTTCCAAGAAGGATGTGCTCACGAGTTTGTGGCATTGGCCCATCAGTAGCTGCAACAACAAGTATTGCTCCATCCATCTGTGCAGCACCGGTTACCATGTTCTTTACATAGTCGGCGTGACCTGGACAGTCTACGTGAGCGTAATGACGATTCTCAGTTGCATACTCAACGTGTGATGTATTGATGGTAATACCTCTTTCTTTTTCTTCAGGGGCATTATCAATAGTATCAAAATCTCTTTTTTCGGATAAACCAGCATCAGCTAACACTGTAGTAATAGCAGCTGTAAGCGTAGTTTTACCATGATCTACGTGTCCGATAGTACCGATATTTAAGTGCGGTTTCGAACGATCAAAATTTTCCTTTGCCATAATATAATATTTTAGTTGCTTTTAAAATGAGCGCAAATATAGAATTTTTATATCTAATTAACCAATTTATTTGTTAATTTTTTTTTGAAGAGCTTAATCAGTTAGAAAATCGTTGTTAATTTGAGTATGTAATTACATAAAAACCAACTAGTTATAATCAGTAAAAAAAATCTGATTTTCTACAGATTCCCAAAGCAACAGACTAGCTATCGAATTATAGGGACTCCAACTATCTGTTAATTTTTGTATTTCACTTTTCCCTACTTTTTCGATTGAATAGTTTTTTTTGATACTGTTTATTAAGGCTAAGTCCTTCGGAGAAAAAATATCATTTCTAAATAAATTGAAAATTAAAAACATTTGAGCTGTCCATTCACCCACACCCTTTATTGAACATAAGTAATCAATTACTTCCTTATCAGTCATAGATTCAAGATCTGTGTAGTTAGTATTAAAAAAATTGAAAACATTTTTTATATAGTCAGCTTTTCTGAAAGAAATACCGATTGACTGTAATTCTTGGTTAGTCATTTGAATAATTTCTTCAGAGGTCTTTCCTTCAGTTAATTTTGAAAATCTTTTTTTGACAGTAATAGCTGCCTTAAAGCTTATTTGTTGTTCAATAATTAAATTAGCAATCGACAGAGCATAGTTTGAATTATATCTGTTTCCCCAATCAATTTTATCCTGAAATTTATTGATTAGGAAATACATTATTTTGTCATTGGACAAATGCTTGTATGCCTTTTCAAGAACTATTTTCATGGAATTTCTAATAATTTTCTTCAGCCAATTTATATATCCTAAGGATTATCAACCCAAAAACAACACCTAAAATGGTTAACATAATGCTGTACAAACCTTCAGCGCTAAAGGAAAGTCTAAGTAAAATTGTGGAGATAATAAAGCCAGTGTTTCTTATTAATTGCGAATACCTTTCAGTGTATTGGAAAGAGATTAGTAAAATAAAAACATCGACTAAAATTAAAATCGTGAAGAAATCAATAAAGAAAACTCCATTAAGATTTTCCGTGTAGGATTCAGAAATAAAAACCTGAATTACCCATTCATAAAAGTTTATAAAACATAAAACCAAAAGAGTCGGAACTAAAAGTATTGACATAAGCTTTTTGTAGTTTATGAACTTTTGTAAGTTTTTATTTGTTTTACGCTTTGGAGTGTTAACCCATGTTTTTTTAAACAAATAAATTAAATAGAAAATCACTATTACGGCTAATAAATCGTACAGCAACTGCAAATTATTTTCGTTAAAAATAGTTGAACTGTCTAAGCTTATTTCTGGGATATCCTTAAATATTTTTCTAATCAATACCAAAGAAATAATTTCAAACTCCTTGGCAATTGAGGTAGTAAAAGATCTTGGTAGATAATATATAAGTAAAAATGCCTCATATACCAGAATAAATGTAAAAGGGGTGTATAAGGCTGATATAGGATTGCTTGATAAGTTAGTTTTGGACGAAAATATGTCTACTCCGTAATAATTTTCAAAGAATATCAACAGCAGGTGAATTATAAAACCACCAACAGCCAAAAACATAATATTTTTCTCAAATAACTCTACATTTCTTTGAGAAAAAACATTCGAGTGTAAATTTTCAATCCTATTCATAATCAGACACTTACAATATTTGTGCCGTTATGAATAGAATTGATATTAAATAATTTAAAGTACTGGAATTCCGTTTGAAATTGCAGATATTGGAGCAACACTATAAATATCTTTCTTGTATACATTAGTGTTATTATCACCTTCAAAACCCGTCCAAAGCTCTGATCCAAAATAATCATCAATGGCAGTCCTACTTGTAAAATAGTATACCCCTCCGTAAATATTTCCATCAATGCTATTTATCATAGTTTTACCGATCATTCCTGGAAAATTATCGTTACTGAATACAGGTGCATATTGCTTCACCTGACTTGACATTTCCTCGTCAGACGGATTAACCTCATTAGTATAATTTACAACCAAAATATGTAAACCCTCGGCATCTAAAGCATCTGAAGATGTCTTTCTCATTGAATGATTTCCATTTGCTAATTCGGTACCGTCAAAAGTTTTAAAGATATCTGTTTTAAAATTGACAAGATTTGGATGCGCAACAACACCCTTCCAAAGATCTGATTCTAGAAAAATATCAACTGATTCAGAATCTGAAAAATAATAAACTCCTCCAAAAACCCCTCTATCTGCATCGCCAACAAAAGACTTTCCTAAAAGACCTGTAACATTTTCAGAGGTGAAGTTAGGAGCCACAGCACTGCCTAATTCAGCATGCTCATCCATTGTCATATTTTCAATTTGGTAGTTTACAATCAACACAGTCTCGTCAGCATAAATCGAAGTTTCATCATTGGAGGTTGAATTTTTACAACTGAATAGTGAAATGATACAAGCTAATATTAAAATTTTTTTCATTGTTTAAGTTTTAAGGATTATAATTAATTCAAATTAACAATAAAAAACAAACTATGTTAAAAATTGGGGGGTAAATATTTTTACAGTGGCACATGATTTGATATTTGTCTGTAAAAACATGTAAATGAAAAACTTAATCATTATCGGACACCCTTACAAAAAGTCATTTTGCTATAATGGAATCTTCAAAACGATTTTTAATGAGATTAATAAGTCCGATCAAGAGTTGGAAGTAATTGACTTGTACAGGGATAGTTTTTCTAGGCCTCGAACAAAGCTAATTGAAAAGTATAAAAATCTAGTATTGTGGAGTGAGAGGATATATATCATATCACCTGTTTGGTGGTTTAGATTAACGCCAAGAATGGAAGTTTTTTTTGATGAAGTACTCACCCCTGGATTTGCTTATAAATTTGTTAATGTNACAAAAACTTATGCATATCCAAAACCATTTTTAAAAGACAAAAAAGTTCGTACATACATAACACACGGTGCACCTGCCCTGCCTGTTAAGACCCTTTACTTTAATTCGGTTAAGTTGAGATTAGTTATGGGTGTATATTCTTTTGTTTTCGGATGGAAATTATCCCTTTGGTTNAAAACAAAACAATTTTGGTCAGTGCCTTTTGTTAGTGACAAAAAAAGAAAAAAATATTTATCAGTGGTTCTTAATGATATCAGAAATGATTTAAGAACAAAAAATATTTTTAGCCAGAAGCCAGCTTTACAAAACAATTGACATGTTAAAGAGATTTAACACAAATGACTACTTAATTAGGATTCCGCTATTTATCATATTCTTCTGGTTTGGAATACTAAAGGTACTTGATGTATCTCCTGCAACAGAACTAATTATTGATACAGTTTTTTGGATGCCGTTTTTATCTGCTAAGACATGGTCAATAGTGATTGGATACTGGGAGATGGCAATAGGTATTTGTTTTTTAAATAAAAAAACAACTTTAGCCGCGGTAATTTTAATGTTTTTACAAATGACTGGAACATTCCTTCCGCTGGTAATATTACCAGATATTACATTTCAAAANGGAAATCCGTTGTTGCCAACTCTGGAAGGTCAATACATAATAAAAAATATAATAATTATAACTGCTGCTCTTATTATAGGTAGGAGTTATCTTAAAATCAAATTAAAATGAAAAAGATATTAGAAGTTTACTATCCTATAATTTTAGCCTTTATATGCCTTATTTACTCTGTAAGTTTAGGATTACTAGGCAATACAGCTGAGGCTCAATATACTGCTCATTGGCCAGGAACAATTNTACTATTTGCAATTGCNATTCGTCAAAGACGTAAAGACTATAANTCAAAAAAATAAANTATGCTAAGTCCGTTAATGTTTATTATTGGGTTTGTTATTTTTATCCTGTACATGTCTGGTTTATTATGGATGATTAAATCATCACATGATGATCAGAGAAGGAGAAGAGAAAGGGATGAAAGGTTTCGTCAGTCCGACGAAAATGATTATGATGGTGGTGGTAATTGGGGAAGATTCAAAAACGAATAAAAAAGAATTGAGCCAATGCCGAGAGTTGAACTCGGGACCTCTTCCTTACCAAGGAAGCGCTCTACCACTGAGCTACACCGGCTAGTGATTTTTTTGAGCGGGAGACCGGGTTCGAACCGGCGACATTCAGCTTGGAAGGCTGACGCTCTACCAACTGAGCTACTCCCGCATTATTGTGTGGGGAGAGCAGGATTCGAACCTGCGAAGGTAAAAACCAACAGATTTACAGTCTGTCCTCGTTGGCCGCTTGAGTATCTCCCCAAATTAAATATTTTAAAGAACTGAGCCGATGGAGGGACTCGAACCCACGACCTGCTGATTACAAATCAGCTGCTCTAGCCAGCTGAGCTACATCGGCTTACACTTTTTTTCAAAAAAAAGCCCGCTTTAAGCGGACTGCAAATGTAAATATTTATTTTTTCAAACAAAACAAATTATATTTTTTTTTAATCAGAAAACAAACTTNCGTTAACCCTTATTTCTGGGGTGTGTTTTTTTGAAAACTTTTTTGATTTCTTCGATTGATCTATTGGTGTAAACTTGTGTTGCAGCAAGACTGGTATGACCAAGCAAATCTTTTACAGAATTTAAATCGGCACCATTATTTAAAAGATGAGTAGCAAATGAATGTCTTAAAATATGTGGACTTTTTTTAGATTTAGTTGAAAATCCAGCAAAATACTTTTTAGTGATTCGGTAGACTAGATTATCATATATGCTTTTACCCTTGGATGTCAAAAAAAGCTTATCATTTCTTTTAATATTTTTAAGCTCATCTCTATATTTTAAATATTTATCAATGGACTCTATTGTTGAGCTAATTAAAGGAATATATCTTTCCTTGTTTCTTTTTCCTAAAACCTTAATCCTTTTATTTGAATAATCGATGTTTTGAATTTTTAAATCGATTAGCTCTTGTCTTCTAATTCCAGTTGTGTATAATAGCTCAAGAATAAGATAGTCTCTGTGACCTTCAAATGATTTATCAAAGTTTAAAGGATTTAAAACATTTGAAATTTCAGTTTCAGAAAAGGGCAATTGAATAGTTGATTTAGTTTTTAAGGCTTTGTGTTCAATCAAGGGATTTATTTTAATATCCCCAGTTTTTAATAAAAACTTATAATAACTGTTTAGAGAAGAAATTTTTCGATTTATGGAAGTATTAGAAATTTTATCTGCAACTAATGAAACAATCCAGGATCTAATTTGAGAATAATTTACTCCCTTAATATTCTTTTGGTCAAATTTGCTATGGTTAAAATCCTGGAAGGACATTAAGTCATTTTTATATGCAATAATTGTTTTTTGAGAATATTTTTTCTCAAGTTGAAGGTAATCAAGAAATGAAGAGAATTCCATACCTTAAATAAGTATAAATTTATAAATTATTAATCAGTATGAATTAGTAATGGAGATATAAATTAAATATCTTCTTGGTCTCTAAGTCTTTGTACGTGCTGAGCTTTTTGAATTACAGCTCTCCTTTTAATTGAAGGTTTTACAAATTCTTTTCTAGTTTGTAATGATTTCTTTGTTCCAGTTTTATCAAACTTTCTCTTGAAACGCTTTAGTGCTCTGTCGATATTTTCTCCGTCTTTAATTGGTATTATTAGCATATTACAAACCTCCTTTCTTTAAAATTTGATGCAAATATAAACTAAAATTAATCTTACGAAAGATTTTATTGTTAAAAAATTAATTTTTTATTGCTTCTAAATATTTTTTTAATTGCTCCTTAACAATAGGGAATAAAAAGTATAGACCAATCATATTTGGAAATACCATCGCAAAAATCATAGCATCTGAAAATGCCCAGATTGAATTCATGCTAGCTGCAGCACCTATTACCACAAACATTAAAAAGAGTACTTTATAAGTTAAATCTGCAACTCTTCCTCTACCAAATAAAAACTTCCAAGATTGAAGCCCATAATAAGACCATGAAATCATTGTAGAAACAGCGAACAATACAACAGCAATAGTAAGAAATATGTCAGATCCNGGAATGTACTGAGCAAATGCCTTTTGAGTTATACCTGCACCCTCATACATAACGCCATCAATCATTACTCCTCCCATTCCATCTCCTCCATAAACAAATGCTCCGGTTGAATTAAACGTTATGATTACTAAAGCAGTCATTGTACAAATTACTACAGTGTCAATAAACGGTTCTAATAAAGCAACTAATCCTTCTGACGCTGCATATTTTGTCTTTACCGCTGAATGAGCTATTGATGCAGAACCAGCTCCAGCTTCGTTAGAAAAAGCAGCTCTTTGAAAGCCTACCATTAATACCCCAATTATTCCCCCAACTCCAACAGCTGTAGGATTAAATGCTTCACGGATTATTAATGCAATTGCATCATCAATAAATGAAAAGTTTATTGTTAATATATATATACATGCTAAAATATAAAGCAGTGCCATAAATGGAACTACTTTTTCAGTAACAGATGCAATTCTTTTGATGCCACCAATAATAATTACACCTACCAAAGTAGCTAAAACAATTCCTATCATTGCTCCAGCAAAAGTAGATTCATAACCGAATAAGTTTTTAATAACTATTGTAGCTTGGTTTGACTGAGCAGCGTTACCACCACCAAATGAACCCCCNATGCAAAAAATGGCAAATAGTGAAGCNGCAATTGTACCTAAAGTTTTGAAGCCTTTTGATTTAAGTCCTTTACTAATATAATACATAGGCCCTCCGTAAACTACCCCATCCTCATCAACATCTCTGTAGTATACCCCAAGTGTACACTCAACAAATTTTGTAGACATGCCTAATAATCCACAAACAATCATCCAAAAAGTAGCACCTGGACCTCCTAGGGCAATAGCCAAAGCNACACCAGCAATATTTCCATTTCCAACGGTTCCCGAGACAGCTGTTGCNAGAGCTTGAAANTGTGATACTTCACCATCTTTNGAATCATTATCATTTTTTTCAAGTTTATCATACTTCCCTCTTACTACGTTAATAGCTGTCCAAAAATATTTTAGGTTAGGAAATCCAAAATAAATTGTAAAAAACAATGCACTACCTACAAGCAAATAAATTACAAATGGATAATCTCCGATTGGGTAAAACACGTATTTACTAAAAAAATCTGAGATTGGTTGAAATGCTTCGTCAATTCGCTGATCTAAACCTTTTTCTTGAGCACTTAGGTTTATAGAGCTTAGTAGTGATAAAAAAAGAAATATATATTTTTTCATGCTAAGTTTTTGAATGAAGCTTACAATATGGGAAAAAAAATAGATTTTTAAAAATTAATTTACATGTAACCCATCTCTTGCATCCAATCATCATTGTATATTTTTTTTAAATAACGACTCCCATGATCGTGAAAGAGAACTACTACTAAATCATCAGGATTAAAATGGTCCTTCAACTGTAATACCCCTTTTATGGCCGCACCCGCTGAATTCCCCAAAAACATCCCTTCTTGTTTTAACAACTCTCTACAAAAGACAGCTGCATCTTTATCAGTAACTTTAGTGAATCCATCGATTATATCAAAATCAATATTTTTAGGAATCATATCTTCTCCAATACCTTCAGTTATGTAGGGATAGATTTCAGTCTTATCAAAAACACCTGTTTCATGATATTTTTTGAGAACTGATCCATAAGCATCGACACCCCAAATTTTTACATTTGGATTTTTTTCTTTTAAGAATTTACCAACACCTGAAATGGTACCCCCGGTTCCTACTCCAACTACAAAATGAGTAACTTTTCCGTCAGTTTGATCCCAAATTTCAGGACCAGTAGATTCATAATGTGTCATTCTATTACTTAAATTGTCGTATTGGTTTACATACCAAGAATTTTCNGTTTCTTCAGACAANTTCTTTGAAACAGAATAATATGACCTCGGGTCATCAGGCTCAACATCTGTTGGACAGACTATAACATCAGCACCAAAAGCTCTTAAAACATCTACTTTTTCTTGAGATTGCTTATCACTAGTAACAAAAATACATTTATAACCTCTAGAGATAGACGCAATGGCAAGTCCCATCCCTGTATTTCCAGAAGTACCTTCAATAATAGTTCCTCCAGGTTTCAGATGGCCTTTATTTTCCGCCTCAATAATCATATTTAAACCAATCCTATCCTTTACTGAATTTCCGGGGTTAAACGTTTCATATTTTGCCCAGACACTGCATGGTAGATTTTTAGTAATATTATTTAATATTACCATGGGTGTATTCCCTATAGATTCGGTTAAATTATTGAAGTAACTCATTTTGAGTTGCAAATATAATTTAATGTACACTATTAAAAAGCTATTATTTAGTTAAATTTAATTGAATCTTTTGGGTTAATTCTTGAGACCAATAGACTTGGGATAAAAATCGACAAAACACATAAGAAAAAAGCAATTAAGTTTAAAGAGATTATGTGGGATAATTCTATATGAATTGGAACGCTATCAACATAATATATTTTTGGATCGAGAGAAATAATTTTATATTTCTCTTGAATAAAAAGAATCAGTAAACCAAAAATATTCCCAATANTAATTCCTANAAAAATTAAATANGANGATGTGTAGATAAAAAATTTCTGTAATGAAAAGTTTGTGATTCCCAGAGCCTTTAAAACTCCGATCATATTTGTTCTTTCTAGTATTAAAACAACTAAAACAGAAATAATATTTATAGATGCTACAACAATCATAATAAATATTATAGCATATATATTTTTATCAAAAAGATCTATCCATTCATAAACAGAAAAATATTTTTCCTTTGTTGTAATCACATCAAATTCTGAGGGAGAATTTAAATATATTTCTTCAGTAATGAATTCCAGATTTGATTGTTCATTCAATTGAATTTCAATTGAACTAATTTCATCATTCTCCCATTTTAAAATCCTTCTAATTTGATTTATATCTCCAAAAATATATTTTGAATCAAGCTCTTGAAAACCTGAGTTAAAAACTCCAACAACTTGTAATCTCAGTATAGATGGTTTGGGATTTTCAGATTTTGAAAATAACATTTGAAAACTATCACCTAATTCTAAATTTAATTTATCTGATAATGTTTTTGAGATTAAAACATCATTTGAGAAACCGTCAGAATAAATAGGAAAAGTTCCCTCAATAATATATCCTTTAATTCTGCTGAAATCATAACCCTTTTCAACCCCCTTGAAATAAAGCCCATCAAAATCATTTAAAGTTCTAACTATACCAAATTTTGAGATTATCTTATCAAAATTTTTAACCCCTCGAAATTTTCTTAAATCTTCTAGGAATTCTACTGAGGGTAAAATGGGGTTAATAGAATTTTCATTAATTGTATTATTGAAGCTTTGGATTGAAATATCTCCCTCAAATGCAGAGATCTTATCCTTAATCTCCTTTTGCATTCCGATTCCAACACCTACCGAAACAATCATCACAATCATACCAATAGAAATTGCAGCAACCCCAATTTTTATTATTGGAGCTGAAATACTATTTTTATAAGACCTAGCACTTAAAATTCTTTTTGATAAAAAATGTTCAAAATTCAAAATTCAGTTCTTTTTTTATTTGTATCCCTTTATTTTATTTTTTCAACCTATCCGATAAGTAAAACTAATAATGTTAAATCTAATGTTATTGTTGGTGCAAACCAAATATCGAAATATGAAAATCTATTAAAAAATAAAAGGATTGGAATTGTTGCAAATCACACCTCAGTAATATTTAAGAAAAACCTAGAGTATACGCATTTGGTTGATTCCTTAATTAAATTAGATTTTGATGTTAGAAAAATTTTCGCTCCTGAGCACGGCTTTAGAGGCACTGAACCAAATGGGGCCAATATTAACGACGAAATTGATATTAAAACAGGTTTAAAAATCGTTTCATTACATGGAAAAAACAGAAAGTATGGTGAGATTGATGATTATGATTTAAATGAAATTGATATTTTAATTTTTGACATTCAGGACGTGGGAGTTAGATTTTACACACATATTTCTACACTGCATTATGTGATGGAAGCATCTGCAAGAAATAATATCCCATTGATAGTAATGGATAGGCCAAATCCAAATGCTCATTATGTAGATGGACCAGTTTTAGATTTGGAAAATCAGAGTTTTGTGGGGATGCATGAGGTTCCTATTGTCTATGGTCTAACCATAGGAGAATATGCTACGATGATTAACAAAGAGGGTTGGTTAAACAATAATATGAAATCAAACCTAACCATTATCGAATTAAAAAATTATAATCGAAAAGTGACTTATGATTTACCCATCCTTCCGTCTCCTAATTTACCTAACAGAAAATCAATAAATCTCTATCCGTCTTTATGTCTATTTGAGGGAACCAATGTAAGTGTAGGAAGAGGGACTGAAATGCAATTTCAAATTTACGGCAGCCCTTATTTGAATAAAGAGAAAAATAATTTCAGATTTACTCCAAAAAAAAATAGTGGTTCAAAATATCCAAAACATGAAAATTTATTATGCTATGGTAAAAATTTATCGGAAAATAAAAAACTAGACAAGTTTGATTTATCGTTCTTATTGAATGCTTACTCAGATACAAATGATAAACAAAACTTTTTTAATAATTATTTTGATAAACTTGCTGGAACCAATAGTTTAAAAAATCAAATTATAAGCGGGCTTTCTGAGAAGAAAATAATTCAATCCTGGAAAAAAAAGCTGGATATTTATAAAGAAATGAGAATGAAATATTTAATTTATTAGAAACTTATTATGATTAAAAAAATATTAGAATATAATAATGTTGAAGTAAAATTAGACTCTGATTTAAAGATATCAGATCTATCATTAACAATTAATCAAGGAGAATTTATTTTTTTAATTGGAAAGACTGGCTCAGGGAAATCAAGTATTTTAAAATCAATGTACTCAGAGAATAAAATCATAAAGGGTGAAGCCAAAATTTCTGATACAAATCTTAGAATAATTAGTGAAAAAGAAATTCCTTACTTAAGAAGAAAAATCGGTATAATNTTTCAAGACTTTCAGCTATTAAAGGATAGAACTGTNTATAAAAATTTAGAGTTTGTTTTAAATGCAACTGGCTGGAGTAATAAAAACAATATTAAAGAAAGAATTAATTCATGTTTAGAAAAAGTTCATATTTCAAATCTAACTGACAAATATCCAAGTCAACTTTCAGGNGGCCAGAAACAAAAGGTTGCAATTGCACGGTCTTTACTGAACGAACCTGAAATAATTATTGCAGACGAACCCACCGGAAATTTAGATCCTAAAAGTAGTATTGATATCATGGATGTCCTTCAGGAAATAAATCAAAATGGAAATACTATTGTGATGGCAACACATGATTTCATTCTTTTAAAAAAATATAAAGGCAGAATATTAAGATGTAAAGACGGAAAAATTGATGAAATACAGCCAAATGAGTTAAATATAGAAACTGCATACCAATGATTTCAATTTTAATTCCTTGCTACGATTATAATGCATATCCACTTGTGGGTAAATTAGAAAAGCAAGCATTAATACTTAACATAAATTTTGAAATAATTTGTATCGATGATGCATCATTTTCATCAAAGAATGAAACAAACCAGAAAATTAATTTATTGACAAATTCAAGATTTATTGAATCCAAAAAAAATCTTGGCAGAATTAAGAATAGACTTTTATTAGCTGAAAATTCCCAATATAATTGGTTATTATTTATTGATGTAGATACAAATCCAATTGGAGAAAGTTTTTTAAAAAATTACATATCCTATATTGATAAAGGAACGATATTTTTTGGAGGAAGTATTTATAAAAAATCTGAAAATCCTAATTGTAGATTGAGATATAAGTTTGGAAAAAAAAGAGAAGAAATTAATTCAATTCAAAGAAATAAAAACCCCTATAAATATGTTTCCTCAAGAAATTTTATGTGTAAAAAGGATGTAATAGTTGAAGCCTTATCTAAAATAGAGAGTGTATCCTACGGAAACGATTATATTTTTGGTTCAATTCTTAAAAGAAAGAAAATTGATATTATTCATTTTGATAATCCCGTTTTGATTGAGAATATTGAAGAAAACTCAATTTTTATTCGTAAAACGCACCAGGCTTTAGACAATCTTATAAAATGTTACAAAGAAGGTAAATTACAAAAACATAGCATTACCCTACTAAAAGTATATAGAATTTTAGATGTACTTTTAATGAAGGGAGTTTTTATAAAATTAACAAATATTTTTAGGTACAAAATCGAACAAAATCTATACAAAGAAAATCCAGATTTATTTTTGTTTGATGTCTACAGATTAAGTTATATATGTAAAATTAAATGATTTTAGATTTTTGGAATTCACTATAATCTCTATAATAATCAGATTCTTCATAGTTTTCAGATGCTAAAACCATGCATATTGCACCGGATGAAAAATTATCCATTTCCCTCCAGATACCTTGGGGAATTAATAAACCTTTGTTTGGCTTATTAAGCATAATTTTCTTCTTATTCATTCCATCATCCAATAGCACTTCAAAACTACCACTTAGTGGAATCATAAACTGAATTAAATTTTTGTGAGCATGTCCCCCTCTGTAAGAATCACTTGGCACATCATATAAATAATATACCCTTTTTATGGAAAAAGGTATTATATCTTTTTCTACAACTGAGAGTTTGCCTCTTCCTTTCGGATCAACAATTTTTGGAATATCAATTATTCGAACATCTTGTAATCTTGTTTTCATATTGATTTGAATTTTTTAATTCCCCTAAGTCCTGCTAAAAACTTATTAAATATTTGATTAAATTTTATAAGATTTTTTTTCCAAAGCAAATATATATGATGAACTAATTTTATATATGATAAATATCCATAAAACTTATAAAATATTGCAGCTCTAGCAAAAATATTTTCATCTCTGAATGCTAATTTTCCGGAACTCAACAAATCGTGTTTTAAAATTACTTTTCTACAAAATATTAGATTCAAATTTTTATCTAAACAATTTCTCAAAAAGATATATTCATCTCCTGTTGCAAAGGTGCCTCCTAGCCCAAAAAGTGGATCGAACTGAATATTATTTTTAATAATAACTTCTCTTCTAAAAGCAATAACAACTGAATTAACTTCTCTTATACTTTTTTTATTGTGTTTGCTGATATTTGTGTAATCTTTAAAAAGATTACCATTTTCATCCTCCATCATAAATGTGATAACATCAGCATATTTGTTTTGCTCAAATTCTTTTAGCACCAGTTCATAAAATCCTTTTTTGTAAACTATATCATCATCAGCAAATAAACAATATTTTTCAGATGAATGTTCTATAGCAAGGTTTCTACTATTAGAGATTCCTATGGAATCTGAATTTATAATTTTTATACTTTCTTTTGTACTATTTATTAAAGGGCTTTGAGATTGATTTATAATCAGAATTGGGAAATTTTCATAATTGTTTTCAAAAAAAATTCTTTCAATAAAATCTAAGTTGTTTTTTTTCGTTGTAGAAATTAATATTTCTAAATTATTTTTTTTGTTTTCGAGGTTCAGCATTAAAAATCTATATTTGAAACAAGTGATAACAATATAATGAAAATCTTACTCATCGGAGAATACAGCAACCTTCACAATTCACTAAAGCAAGGTCTTCAAAAAAACGGATTTGAAGTTACTTTATTGAGTACAGGTGATGGTTTTAAAAATTTTGATTCGGATATCCCTATAAAATCAACACTTTTTGAAAATAAATTTTTAAAGTTAATTGCTAAGTTAATTGACCGATTAATCGGGGTAAGTCTAAATGAAATTGAAATTTTTATAAAAGCAATATTTAAAATTAATAAACTTAAAGGATTTGATATTGTTCAATTGATTAATGAAAGAGCATTTGGCACCTCTCCAAAGCTGGAAAAAACTATTTTAAAATATATTTTTAAAAATAATAAGAAAGTGTTTTTGTTAGCATGTGGGGTTGATACTGTTAGTATAAAGTACGCAAGTGAAAAGAAATTTAGATATTCGATTTTAAGCCCATATTTTAAAAACAAAAATTTAAAAGGAGAATTCAAGCACACTGTTAAATATCTAAATTCAAATTATTTAATGCTTGGAGAATATGTGAGAGACAATGTTAGGGGAATTATTAGTTCTGATCTAGATTATCACATACCTTATGAAAATTTCAATAAATATTTGGGTATGATTCCTAATCCTGTAAATATTGATAAACTAAAAAAAAGTGAAATCAATAAAAAAAATAAAATTTTCATTTTACATGCTATTAATTCAAAAAACAAAATAAAAAAGGGTAATGAATTTTTTGAAAAATCTTTGATATTGATTGAAGAAAAGTATAAAAATAAAATAAAAATTGTCAAAACAATTGACAGGCCTTATTCAGAGCACATAATTAATGTAAATAAATGTGATATTCTTCTTGATCAAGTGTATGCATATGATCAAGGCTATAATGCTTTGGAAGCCATGGCTCTTGGAAAGGTTGTATTTACTGGAGCAGAGAAAGAGTGGGTGGAATTTTATAATATAAAAGAAGATAGTGTTGCCATAAATGCTTTGCCAGATATTTCTAAAATAGTTAAAAAATTATCATGGCTTATAGAAAATCCCTTACAATTAAAAAGTATTTCAAAAAATGCAAGAAAATTTATTGAAGAGCATCATGATTACAAAAATATTGCAAACAAATATCTGAAAACTTGGAAAACAAAATAGAACACTTCAAGCCGGATTTTTTTGTCCCAGGTGCTGCAAAATCTGGGACTACAACCTTGCATGATTTATTGANNACGCATCATGATATTTCGATGTCCAAGGATAAAGAACCTGTTTATTGGAACAATAAATTATTTCGTCAATTTAAATTATTTGAGGTATCGAGATATGCTAATTTATTTGAAAAAAACAGAAAAATTAAGGGGGAATCAACTACTTCATATATGTACTATGATAGCTTTATTAGCAATATCAAAGCAAATTTTGAGTATTCTCCAAAATTTATTTTTGTACTTAGAAATCCAGTTGACAGATACGTTTCACATGTTAATTGGTTAAAAGGTTTGGGATTAGAGAAAAAAGATGTAAATCAAGTTATTAATGAGGATGATTGGGCAAATTTTAGTGAATATGATGATTACCCAAAACAATACTATCAATTTGGACTCTATAATAAATGGATTACTAGATTCATAAAAAATTTTGGAAAAAAGAATATTAAAATTATAACTTTTGAACAATTGATTAGTGATAGATTAAAAACATTAAATAGTTGCTATGAATTTTTAGGTGTGGAAAAAGTGGATAATTTAAAATTCATAAGATCAAATAAATCTAAGAAAATTATTTTTCCGTTTATTTACCATTTTCTAAGAAAATCATCTGTGGGAAAGACAAAATGCACTAAAATTGTAAAATATGTATTACCGAAAAAAATTAGAGAAAAAATAAAAGGTCTATTGAAGTATACATTACAAAACTGGATAGCTGTTGAATCAANAAATAATAAAATTACATTTGAAAACAGAAAAATATTAAGTAACGTTTACCAAGAGGACGTAAAATTATTAAGAGAAACATTTAAATATGATTTTTCCGAATGGGAAGACTTTAAATTATAATCTATGAACTTTATTAAAACCTCATTTTTATCTGGAATAAGTACAGCAATTAGCTTATTAGCAAGATTAATTTCAACAAAAATTGTTGCAGTATACCTTGGTACAAATGGAATGTTTTTAATGGGTCAGCTAAAAGATTTTTTAAGACTCGGAAACACTATTGGTTCATTTGGAATTGAAAATGGTATTGTAAAATATGTTTCAGAATATGAAAATGATAAACTGAAGCTAAGCAATATAATTGGAACTAGTTTTAAGATCAATCTATTCAGTGCACTAATTTTCTCTTCTCTTATTTTAATTTTTAAAAATAATATTGGCAATTTTCTTCAAATTAATTTTAGTGAAAATTTTTACTTTTTAATATTAGCATTATCAATTACATCTGCCTCAATTCATACATGTTTTTTGTCAATATATAATGGACTTAATAAAATTAAACTGTACGTATGGATTAATATTTTTTCAAATATAGCTTCCGCAATTATACTTGTCTTTTTGGTTTTAAAAATGGAAGTTATTGGTGCTTTCTATGCTCTTGCGATTAATCAGATTTTTTCTCTATTAATAAACATTTTATTTTTTGTAATCTATAAGCCTTTTGAGATAAATTGGATATTTAAAAAGTTTATCAAAGAAAATTTAAAAAAACTTTCAAGTTTTTCGGTTATGGCTGTAATAGGGCCAACTTGTTTAATCGTTTCAACTTTTATTGTAAGAGATTATATATTTGATGAGTTTGGTTCTGACTATGCTGGTTCTTGGGAGGCCATGTGGCGAATTTCCGCAATATATCTCTTGTTTTTGATTACAACCTTTAAATTTTATTTAATACCAACATTCTCAAAATTAAATGATAATGAATTAAAATTTGAGGTTTTTAAAATATGGAAGGTCGTAATTCCGATTATTATAATAATAACTTTTGGTGTTTATCTGACTAAGGACTTAATAATTAATATATTATTATCTAAAGAATTTATTTTAATAAATTCAATTATTTTCTTTCATCTTCTGGGTGATATTATAAAGATAAATTGTTGGGTACTAGGCAATATAATGATTGCAAAAGCAGATACTAAAAGCTTCATATTTTTTCAAATTGAATGGTCAACAATCTTTGTTATTTTAACCTATATATTTATTGGAAAATATGGTTTTGTTGGCGTTTCTATTGCATACTTTTTGACATACATAGTACATTTTAGCTTACTCAATATTTATTTTAGAAAATTGCTTTGGGTGAAAGATTAATGATTATGTAAGAATACTATCTAATTTTTTGAAATTGGAGGTTTCAATTTCATAAAAGTCATGGGTTAAAGATCTCGCTCCAAAACCTTCTTTCCAATAATTCAATCCTTGATTAATTTGCATCCCTCCATTCTCATGCGAATTTCCAAAGTCAAAATACCTGTGATTTACATAAATTTCCTTTATCAGTTTGTGAAAAAGAAAATCTAATGATCCAAGAGTGTTTTTTTCAGGTGTTGATCCGATATATTGAACATGAGCAACATTCTTTGTTTGAAAAATTGTAGCTCCAGCAACAATTTGATTTTTATGATACACATTAAACTGTTTAATATTATTATTGAAATTACTTCCCAATTGGTTTATTTCATCTAAATTATGTACAGGCTTTACTGAATGTCTTTTAGACAATGTTGGGATTAGTATGTAATTCCAAAATTCGTCAAAACAATCTACTTCTCTAATTTCTAAATTATTTTTTAAACCTCTCTTATAGCCTTGAATTCTATCCTTTGAAATTTTAAAGCTGTTTTGCATGTCAATCACTGAGATTATATCTCTTCTATAAATAGTACACCCGGTCATAAACGATAAGTAATCTAATTCACCATTAAAATTTGAATTATATATCAAAGGAATCTGTTTGATAAAAAGCTTATCTACTGATTTCTTATTTAAGTATTTAAGTATTTGAATAAACAATTCTAAAAATTTTTGAAATTTAATATTATTCTTTACAATTAATCCACCATAAGAAAGGCCTTGATGAGAGTAAACTTTATTTTCAATAATGTTTAAAGGTAAGAGAGCAATAAGTTCAGATTTTTCATATACCATCAAAGAAAAGTCTTCAAATCTATCTGAATGATAGTCCATAAAATCTCTATTAAACAGAAAAGTTGAGTTTTTAGAGGAATCCACAAAGTTATTCCAATCAGCTTTGTAACTGTCTTTATAAGTTTCGATTGAAACCATTAAACGAATTTTTATTTATCCTTAACGAAATCCTTCATTATGAAAACATGAGGAAGGGTTAAACTTGAAATAACAATAAAAACAAATAATATTAAATTATCACTAGTCAGTAAATCATTGTTAAATTGATATAATAGGAAACCAAAAAAAATTGAAAGTATTGTGAATGGTAAGGTTTTTAAATAGAATTTTATGAAATTTTCAGTCTTAAATTCCTTAAACTCTAGCATAAGCATAGGTAATGAATGACAAAAACCAAAGTATAAAGCAAAAGAGGTTAATAAATCAGTATGGAAAAAGACCATGTAAAGTATGGTTATTTCTGCGTAAAGCGGAACCTTTCTTTTAATATCAAAATTTACAATTGATAACATTAAAATACCAACAGAAATAAGTAGGAAGAAAACACTATCAAAAGCCGATAAATCAAGTGTTGCAAACTGTGGAATGATATATAAAATCTCTTGTAATTCCACAATATTATTTAGGAATAAAGACAATAAAATATTTGCACCAATTACAAAATTTAAAATCTTATTATCTGTTGGATTGTAACCAATCACCTGTGTTTCACCAAAATGATAACAGGATATAATTAGAAAAACTAATAATCCTAGAAAAGGTGATAATACCCAGATAATGATATTAAAAATAATCAAAGAAAGATAGGTAGTATAAAATATAAGCTTACTGTCAAATTTTCTTGCTTTAGGATTAATAAAAGCAATTATATGATCAACCGATCCATGAGGGATTCCAATTGATAACATAACAATAAGAAATAAAAGAATTGAATAGGAACTCTCTAGTCCAAAAAAAATAATTGAGAGAGCAAGAATTAATCCTGCAAGTTTTGATTTAACGACGACATCCATTGGTTAGTTTATTTAAAATAAATATAAAAAAAAAAGGTGAAGATTAATCTTCACCTTTTCTTATTAGTTAATAATTAACTAAAATTAGCTCTTAGCAGCATACCATACGGCCATACCGAAACCAATTTTGTTAATAGCATCACCTATGTTGTAAATGATATTCATAGCACCTTCATCGATAGCTACGAAAGAGTACCAACCTTCAGTTCCAGCCATATATCCAATTGGATAAATAGCCCAACCAACAAGTACAAACCATTGTAACATTCTACCAGCTTCTGGAATTTTTCCAGAACCACTAGTAAGAGCATTACCTACTGCACCAGAAGGACCTCCGAAGATAGATAAACATCCAACTTCATAAGCCATCCAGAAGTAAGCAAGACCTGAGATAGCACCCCAAGTTTGAGCGTCTAACATTCCTGTTACACCTGATTCACCGAAGTAACCAGTTACTAACATTATAACTGATGCCCAGAATAATTTTCTCATTCCTACACCTGTTAAGAGAGCAAATTCAACTACCATTAATGGTACAGTAAGAATCCAATCGATGTACCTTAATTCAGTTGGAGAGCCTAAACCAGCTGTCCATTGTTCTCTCATGTAAAAATAATGCACAGCTGCAATACCAGTAATAAGTGCTGCAACAAGCATTGAATCTTTAAATTTCTTGTCAACTTGACCGTGTTGCATTAAAAACCACACAGTTGCTGCTAACATAGAAACAGAGCCGATAAAGAACGTGAATCCAGTGAAATCACCAGGCTCAATTGTTCCGGCTAAAATAAAATTTAACATTTCCATAATTATATAGTGTTTAATTTGTTATACACCAAAATTACACAAAATATATGCCAAATTGTTAAAAATTTCTTAAAAAATTGAGAATTCTACAATGATTTAAATCAATTATTGAAGATTTAACAGAGAAGAATAATAGAAAAATATAAAAATTAGCCAACTTCTAAAAAAGGCTCTAAAGTCTGATGATATTAGCTTTAATTTGATAAAAAACATAATTTCTATGTTCTACCTTAAAAACATGAGGCATACCAAACTTGATTATCTCTAAAAATTGATTTTTAGAAATTATTAACTAAAAACATTACAATGATTTAGAATAATATGTGATAAATTTGTAAAAATTGAGATTATGGATTTGAAAGCAATACCAAATATAAAATTTCTTGACTCTAATAATTTCTTTCTGATTGCTGGACCATGTGCAATTGAGAGTGAAGAAATGGCTTTACAAATAGCTGAGAGAACCATTGAAATTACTGACAAACTCAATATACCTTATATATTTAAAGGAAGTTTCAAAAAAGCAAACAGAAGTAGAATAGATAGTTTTACAGGAATAGGCGATGAAAAAGCATTAACTATCCTAAAAAAGATAGGAGATCATTTTAATGTACCTGTAATCACTGATATTCATGATGTAAATGATGCTAATCATGCTGCTAAATATGTTGATATTCTTCAAATACCAGCATTTTTAGTAAGACAGACGGATTTATTAGTAGCTGCAGCAAAGACAAACAAGGTAATAAATCTTAAAAAAGGACAATTTATGAGCCCTGAAAGTATGCAATTTGCAGTGAACAAAATTATTGAATCAGGAAATCAAGATGTCATGATAACCGATAGGGGGACTATGTTTGGCTATCAGGATTTAATTGTTGATTTTAGAGGGATACCAACTATGAAATCTTATGCAACCACTGTGCTAGATGTAACCCACTCATTACAAAAGCCAAATCAAACTTCTGGAGTCACAGGTGGTTTGCCAAATATGATTGAAACAATTGCTAGAGCTGGTGTCGTTAACGGAGTAGATGGGTTATTTATAGAAACCCATTATAATCCAAAAAGTGCACTAAGTGACGGAAAAAATATGCTTCCAATTGATAAACTAGAAGAAATTTTGGAACGTCTTATATCGGTTAGAAAAACAATAAACTCATTTAATTCTTAGAGTTTTATTTTATTGACGATACCATATTTATCTATTAAATAAACCAGTGCAGTCATGGTTGCTGCACCTAATTCAAGTTCTCTTTTGTGAATTGTTTCAAATACATCATTAGCGGAGTGATGATGATCAAAATATCTTTGAGAATCAGGTTTTAATCCGCTAAGTACATTGTATGGTGTTTTTAAGGGCCCTATATCAGCTCCACTTCCACCAAGTTCAAAAAAATGAATTAAATAAGGCTTAAAGAGCTCTTTCCAACCAAGTATTTGAGCATAATTACTTTCATCAGTATCAAAATAAAATCCTCTTGGGGTGAATGCACCTGCATCACTTTCTAGTGCAAAAATGTGATTTTCACCCTTTCTGAAAGCTTCCTCTGCGTATTTTTTACCTCCTCTTAGACCATTCTCTTCGTTCATAAATAATACTACTCTTATACTTCTTTTAGGTGTTATCCCTGAAACCTTTAGTAGTCTAAGAACATCCATTGACTGAACGCATCCAGCTCCATCATCGTGAGAACCATCACCAATATCCCATGAATCCAGATGTCCACCAACAAGTATATACTCGTCTGGGAATTCAGAACCAGTTATCTCACCAATTACATTGTGAGATAGCACATCATCCATTTGTTTACAATTTTGTTTAAAGTAGAATTGAATATCATCATCCATCTTTAACATTGAACTTAGTAAATCCGCGTGCTGAGTACTTATAGCTGCTGAAGGTATTCTATCTTTAACAGCAATATCTCCATAAGTCATACTTCCAGTGTGAGGTAAATCATCAATTTTTAAATTCATTGATCTAACTATGACACCAACCGCTCCGTATTCAATTGCATGAACTGCTCCTTCATATCTTTGGTTTACACACCCACCATATGCCTTAAAAGTGTCAATTAATGTTGGGTCCATAGGTCTATTATAGAAAACAATTTTACCTTGAATTTTATCCTTTCCTAAACCCTCTAGTTCTTCAAAACTTTTAACTTCAATTAAATTTGCCTTAAGCCCGGTCACAGGGGTTGAAATTGAACCACCCAATGCACAAATATTGACCTGAGTTGTTTTTCCAGGCGCAGTTTCAATATATGCAAATTCAGGAGCACCTCTAACCCACTTAGGAACCATTACAGGCTGTAACCATACTTTATCCAAACCTAGTTGTTCCAATTCTGATTTAGTCCAATTTACAGCTCTTTCAGCATTAAGAGAACCAGACAACCTTCCTCCAATTTGATTTGATAGGTAGTCTAACCACTCATAACTTTTTCCCTGAGTTAAAGAATTTGAATATATTTCCCTAAAAACTTTTTCGTCGGTTTGTGCAAAAGTTGAAATTGAAATAAGTAAAACTAATAAGTATCTCATCTTAAATCTTTATAAAATCTTTTACATTTTTAGGCGATATTTCTTTATCACCAAGAATAATCAACCTCTCAATCACGTTTCTAAGTTCCCTTACGTTTCCTGACCAATCATATTTTTTCATCAAATCAATTGCTTTTGCAGAAAATTTCTTTACTTCAGAGCCTTGAGAGTCAGCAATATTTTTACTGAAGTGCTCAATTAATAGAGGAATATCATCCTTTCTAGAATTCAAAGGTGGTACATCAATAATTATAACAGCCAACCTGTGATATANATCTTCTCTAAATTTACCATCTTCAATTTCCTTTTTTAAATCTTTATTTGTAGCAGCAATTACTCTAACATCTATTTTAATATCTTTTCCGCCTCCAACTTTTTGGATACAGTTATCCTGTAGAACTCTTAAAACTTTAGCTTGTGCAGATAAACTCATATCACCAATTTCGTCAAGAAAAATTGTACCGTTATGCGCTGCCTCAAATTTTCCAACTTTATCTTTTACTGCCCCGGTAAAGGACCCCTTCACATGTCCAAATAATTCGCTTTCTATCAATTCGCTTGGAATTGCAGCACAATTTACCTCAATCAAAGGTTGATGGGCTCTTTTACTTAAATTATGAATTGATTTTGCGACAAGTTCCTTTCCTGAACCATTAGGCCCGTTTACTAATATTTTTGCGTCTGTTTCTGCTACTTTATCAATGAGATTTTTGATTTCATTAATTGCTTTACTTTTACCAATCATTTCAAAATTCTTACTGATTTTTTTTCTAAGCAGCTTATTTTCAACGACAAGTTGTTTTCTGTCCAAAGCGTTTCTGACCGTAGTTAATAACCTATTTAAATCGGGTGGTTTAGAAATATAGTCAAATGCCCCTTTTTTCATTGAGTCCACAGCCAATTCTAAATCTCCATGTCCAGAAATCATGATAATTGGAGTTTCTGGTGTGTTTTTTTTAGAAAAATCTAAAACTTCCATTCCGTCTACCTTCGGCATCTTAATATCAGAAATAATTAAATCATATGAGTTTTTTTTGATGTGATTAATAGCTTCAATTCCATTCTCAGCTTCATCAATTTCATGAGATTTATCTTCTTCAGAGAGGATTTTTACAAGAACCCTTCTAATAGCCGGCTCATCTTCTATAATTAATATTCTAGACATATTTTTAGTATTTAAGCCATTTTATTAAATCTTTGTATGAAGGCTTTTTTCCATACATTAAGATACCAATTCTATATATTTTTGCCGCAATCCAAATAATTAAAATTACTGTTAAATATAAAATTAATAAAGAAATAATCTGTTCAGAAATTGGAACACCGTTTGGAATTCGCATCATCATTACTATTGGGGATGTAAATGGAATCATTGAAAAGATGACAGAAACTACTCCGTCAGGATTTTCTGCAGTAAATATACCAACATACAATGCAATTATTACAATGAAAGTGATAGGTAACATAAATTGCTGTGCATCTGTTTGATTATCAACAGCTGCCCCAATTGCGGCAAACATCGATGAAAAAAGAAAATAACCTCCAATGAAATAAAATATAAAGGCAATCAGAATATTTACCAGAGGTAGATTAAAGAAAGCCGACAACATATTAAGAGAAGCCTCAGAAATAGCATTACTTTCAGCGGCTAGCATAAACTCATTGTTATCATATGTTGAAGTAATCCCAAATGTTGTGGATATAAGAAAGCTAAATCCATAAAATAAGATAGCCCAAACTATAAACTGTGATATACCTGCTAAAGATGTACCTACAATTTTACCTGAGATTAAATAAAATGGCTTAACTGATGAAACTATCACTTCAATAATTCTACTACTCTTTTCTTCGATAACACTTGCCATAATCATTCCACCNTATGCGAAAATTAGCATGTAAAGAAGAAAAGCTAAAAACATACCAAAAAGAAGGCCAACAAAACTNTCAGCNTTTGTGGTCTTTTTTCCNTGNAATGTTTCCTGATAAAGACTAACAAANATTTTGTTANNATTTATTTNATTAATATCAATTCCCTGAATTTTATAATTTTTATTNGTTAAAATATTTTCTAATTGACTTTCAATGNTCCCGATTACCGTTAGAGATGGGGTGTCTTCTGAATAAAAAGAAATTGTCTCGGCGATTTTCTTTGGAGACTCGAGGTTTTCAATATACAGCAGACCAAAATCAGATTTAGTTTTTGATATTAATTTAGCTTCTTCTAAATCAAAATTTTCTAATTGTGTATATTTTATTGACTCAGTTGATTCTAATTTATCAAAAATAAATCCAGAATTATCAACAACTGATACATTGCTTACTTCTTCATTATTTATACTTGCAAACCATCCAATTAAAAAAACCACCCCAACAAGAATTAANGGAGTNAATAATGTTGATAAAATGAAAGTTTTATTNGTTATTTTATTCAAGTATTCTCTTGAAGTAATAATTATAAATTTTTCCATATTTAGTCGTTTTTAACTGAATTNATGAATATTTCNTTTACATTGGGTATNACTTCCTTAAAATGAATCAGTCGTGAATTACTGTTAAGCAGATTAATTAGCTTGTCAGAATTTTGACCAGAAACNAGTCTAATATTCATTCTTAAATTATCTCCAATTGTTCTGAAGGTTGGAGCAAATGTTTCATATTCCAATTTTAATTTATTCTCCAAACTTTTTGCATCAGGNGCATTAACAGCTACCTCAAAAGTATTTGTCTTAAAATCTTTTTTAATTTCATCCAAATTACCATCAAGAATCTTATTAGATTTATTAATTAATGTAATGTATTCACATAATTCTTCTACAGACTCCATTCTATGAGTTGAAAAGATCACAGTTGCACCTTCTTTATTTAGTTGTAAAATTTCGTCCTTTATCAGATTTGCATTAATAGGATCAAATCCAGAAAAAGGCTCATCAAATATTAATAATTTAGGCTTGTGTAATACTGTTACAATGAACTGAACTTTCTGTGCCATTCCCTTTGAAAGCTCTGTTACTTTTTTATTCCACCAATCGGAAATCTCAAACTTATCAAACCATTTTTTTAACTCTAACCTAGCCATTTTTCTATCCATTCCCTTTAATTGTGCTAAATAGATTGCCTGTTCACCAATTTTCATTTTGGGATATAATCCGCGCTCCTCAGGTAAATAACCAATTTGTTTAATGTGGCTTGCATTGAGCACTTGGTCATTGAAAAAGACTTTTCCAGAGTCAGGTAAGGAAATTTGATTGATAATTCTTATCAATGTTGTTTTTCCAGCACCATTAGGGCCTAAAAGTCCATAAATACAACCCTCTGGAATATTTAAAGAGACATTATTTAATGCTGTATGTGAACCAAAATTTTTTGAAACAGAATCAATAGATAAAAGATTTTTCATATCATATTTAGGCTAAGCTTAAATATAATACTAAATGGTGAAGAATATTGTTTTGATAGAGATATTTAATAAAAAATTAAGAAAAGACTAGGAAAACATATCTTTTACTCTGTCAAAAAATGATTTTTCCGAGTTTTCAGGTTTTGGTTCAAAATGGTCATTTTCTCTCATTGACTCAAAAAAATCTTTCTGCTTCTTATCAAGTGTNTTTGGAGTCCATACATTTACGTGAACAAGTAAATCACCTGAACCATATCCATTGATACTAGGCACCCCTTTTCCTCTAAGTCTCAAAATTTTTCCGGATTGCATTCCTGCTTCAATTTTTATTCTAACTTTTCCAGAAACAGTTTCAATCTCTTTGTCTGTACCCAAAATTGCATCAGGGATTGAAACGTATAGCTCATAATGTAAGTTATCACCCTCTCTCTGCAATTTTTTGTGAGGAACTTCATTTATCACAACTAATAAATCTCCACTAATTCCATTTCCAGGGGCTTCATTACCTTTTCCTGAAACCTTGAGCTGCATGTCATCCACCACACCAGCTGGAATAGGAATCTTTACAGTTTCCTCTTTGATAATCATTCCATTTGCGTCAGATCCACTAGGTCTATTATCCAAGGTCTGTCCCGATCCAGAACAAGCTGGACACGTAGTTGAAGTTTGCATTCTTCCAAGAATTGTATTTGTGACTCTTGTTACCTGACCAGTTCCATTACATTGAGAACATGTCGAAAAAGTTGCTCCCGGTGCAAGTACTTTTCTTTTTACCTTAATTTTCTTCTCAACTCCATTGCATATTTCTTCTAAAGTGAGATTTACTCTAACCCTCAAATTACTTCCCTTCATAACCCTTCTTCCTTGAGAGCCTCCAAAACCTCCAAAACCTCCAAAAGCCCCACCAAAAATATCTCCAAATTGACTGAAAATATCATCCATATTCATTCCTCCACCAAATCCGGCACCTCCATTTTGAAAAGCTTGGTGCCCAAATTGATCATAACGAGCTTTTTTGTCTGGATTACTCAGGACATCATATGCCTCAGCAGCTTCTTTAAACTTTTCCTCAGCAGCTTTGTCTCCAGGATTTTTATCTGGATGATATTTNATNGCCATNTTTCTNTANGCTTTTTTGATCTCTGNAGCTGTAGAGCCNTTACTAACTCCAAGGGTTTTGTAGTAATCTTCCTTCATAATTATTTTCCTATTACAACTTTGGGATATCTAATAACTTTTTCTCCTAGCTTATAACCTTTTTCAATAATATCGATTATTTTACCCACCATGTCCTTACTGGGCGCAGGAATCTGGGTAACAGCTTCATGATCATCAGCATTAAACTCATCCCCTTTTTTTACATCAACTAAACTTAGTCCTTTGGATTTTAAAGAATCGAANAGTTTATTTTTAATCAGCAANACACCTTTTANTGTTTCGTTTTCNAAATNTTTCTCTATTTCAACTGATGCACGGTCAAAATCGTCTAGAATTGGCAGAAGAGAAATCATAACCTCTTCGCTTGCTGTTGAGAATAATTCAATTCTTTCCTTAGCAGTTCTTCTCTTATAATTTTCAAATTCAGCAAATAGTCTTAAAAATTTGTCTTTTTCTTCCTTAAGCTGATCTTCCAACTTTATATCTTCAACCTGATTTTCATGCGATTCATTAATGCTTTCTTTTACAACTTTCTTTTTTGATGATTTTTTCGCCATTTAATTCATTTTGTATTACTAGTGCAAAATTACTGCCATTTTACTATAAGTGCCAAAATGTCACTGCAGAATATTTTTAAGAGCATTTTCCAGATTATCATAGACAAAAGCGAATCCTTTTGATTGAATTTTTTCTGATGATACTTTTTGACTTTTGAATAATATTATATGCATCTCGCCAAAAATTAATCTGAAAAATAACCTTGGCACAGGAATTAAAAATAAAACACCTCTTCTTATTTTAGAAACCATTTTTGTGAAATCAAAATTTGACAATGGTGTCGGAGCAACACCATTGTAGATACCAGAAAAAGCCTTTTCATTAATGTGTAAAAAAAGTCTGGAAATATCCTTAATATGAATCCATGATTGCCATTGATTACCNTTACCAAAGTAAACCCCAAATCCAAAACTCATTGGTTGCATTGTTTGCTTAAGTACACCACCATCTTTGGAGAGTACTAATCCAATTCTAACAATTGACACATTTTTTGTGATGTTTTTAAAAGACAGGGTAGCTTTTTCCCATTCTTTTATAACATCTGATAAAAAATAATTACTTCTTTCTTTCTCGTTTTCATCGAATTCTTTTTCATTTGAACTAGGATAAGCACCAATTCCACTAGCTGAAATAATTGAATTTATTTTAATATTATTTTCTTNTATCGTGTCCCTTAAAAAATTCAAGCTTTGTACCCTACTGTTTAAGATTAATTCTTTATTTTTTTTTGTCCAAATTCTGAAGATTGAAGCTCCTGACAAATTTATGATTGAGTCTACATCATTAAAACATTTTAAATCAATAATGTTTTTTTGAGGATCCCANTAAAAACCATGACAACCTGGAATGCTATCAATTTTATTTTTTCTGGTAGTTAAAAAATTAACTTTTATATCTCTCTTAAGACAATCTTTAACAATTCTCGACCCAATTAAACCCGTAGCGCCTGTGATTAATACTTTCATTTATGATTTAAAGTTTGAGTAAATATAATTTAATTGATTAATTTTGCGTGAATTTTTATCGCATTTATCATGAATAATAAAATCAAAATTAAAAGAATTGAAAAAAGTAAAATTCAAGATGTAGATTTTAATAATTTTTCTTTTGGGTCTGTATTTACAGATCATATGTTCGAATGTGATTTTATAGATGGTAAATGGGTAAACCCTACTATTAAGCCATATCAACCCATTTCTATTGAACCATCTGCAAGTGTTTTACACTANGGTCAAGCAATCTTTGAAGGAATGAAGGCGTACAAAGATGAAAACAATGAAGTATGGTTGTTTAGACCAGATCAAAATTTTGAGAGAATAAATAAGTCCGCTGTTAGAATGGCAATCCCCGAGTTTCCAAAGGAATTATTTTTTGAAGCATTGACAAAATTAGTTGATATTGACAGGGATTGGGTAAAATNTGGTGAAGGAAGATCAATGTATATAAGNCCTTTTGTTATAGGAAATGAGTATGCAATTCAAGCTGTACCATCAAAAAATTATAAGTTTATGATTATTTGTGCCCCAGCTACTCTTTACTATACAAAAAAACTAAAAGTTTTGGTCGCTGATAAATACAGTAGGGCTGCATCAGGTGGAGTTGGCTATGCAAAAGCAGCAGGAAATTACGCTGGACAATTTTATCCAACAAACTTGGCAAAAGAGCAAGGTTTTGACCAAGTTGTTTGGACAGATTCTAATGAACATAGCTACTTAGAAGAGGCCGGCACCATGAATATATTCTTTAGAATAAATAATACTTTGATTACTGCTCCTACAACAGATACAATTTTAGATGGGGTAACCAGAAAAAGTATCATTCAAATTGCAAAGGATCATGAGATTAACGTGGAAGTGAAAAAATTGAAAGTTGAAGAATTAAAAAATGCAGCTAATNACGGAACGCTTAAAGAAATTTTTGGNGCTGGAACTGCAGCGGTTNTAAGTCAAATAAAAGCCTTTCAACATAAAGGAGAATTATTTGAACTAGAAGAGCAAAATGATTCCTATGCTGAAAAATTAAAATCTATTTTAGTTGGGATACAAACAAATAAGTTAGAGGATAAACACAGCTGGAGATATAAAGTTTAGCCCTCTAAAACCCCCTTTATATTCGGCTTAAAATAATTAGGCCCCTTTAGTACTTTCCCATCTTCTCTGTAAATTGGGTTTCCATCAGCACCTAACTTACTCATATTACTATTTTGAATTTCGCTAAATATTTCATCGATTTTGTGTTGCATTCCATGTTCAATTATGGTTCCACAAAGAATGTAAAGCATATCTCCTAGTGCATCTGCAACTTCTACCATGTCATTATTGTTTGCAGCTTCAAAATATTCTTCATTTTCCTCCTTCATTAAATTAAATCTTAATTTATTTTTATCTGTACCAAGATCAGCTTTAGGTTCGTCTAAGTAATCAAGTTTAAATGCTTTATGAAATTCTTTAACAGCTAATATTTTATCCTTCATGACATTAAATTATTTTAATATTTATTAGTTTCGCAAAAAAAAATGTTTTCACAAGGTCAATTAGTTTTTGCAGTATTGTTCACAATATGTTTTTCTATAATACTATTTATGGCGTATAAGAAAGATGCTAAACTTCACAAAAAATACTATAAAGGAAGTGCTTGGGTACTATTAGCCTTCATAGCTTTTATAGGATTAATAGCAACAATAAAATTTATTTTTGTCTAATATAAAATTTAAAAATTACCATCCTTAAAAAACAAGCAATCCTATCTCAAAACTATAAAATGTTATAGAAAATTTGATTAAAGTAATGATCTAGTTATTAAAAAAATACTATTATTTATTATCAAATTATTCTTTCAATAAACCAAAATAAACCAATGGCGGCAATTATTAGGGAAGCTGGTATTTTTATTTCATTGCTGTACCAGTTTTTTTTCATAATTAGTTTTATGAGTATAAAAGCTAAAAGTAAAACAGCCAACTGTCCAAATTCAACTCCGATATTAAATGCCAATAACATAGAAATAAAATTATCTTTTGGCAACCCATATTGTGTTAGAAGAGCTGCAAAACCAAGCCCATGTAATAAACCAAATGCAAATACTATTGAATATCTCCATTTACTAGTTTCCTTGAAAAGAACATTTTCAATAGCTACCCAAACAATTGATAAGGCAATTATTGCTTCTACAATATCTCCTCTGAGTTGAACAAAACCTTGAGCTGCAAGAATCAAAGTAATACTGTGAGCAACTGTAAATGCAGTTACTTGCCAAAGAAGTGCACGGAAGGTTATACATGAAAAAAATAGTCCAAGAACAAAAAGGATATGATCAATTCCCTGTGGAATTATATGTTCAAAACCAGCTTTGACAAAAATGTAAAACTTTTTATAAAATGGCATTGCTGCCAAGCGGCGAATCCTTTGTCTTTTTAAAGCAGCTCCATATTCTGCAGCTATCTCCTCATTTTCAAAATACATTTGACCACGTTCAATTTCTGCAATCATGAAATCTTCAGGATTATGAGAATGAGTGATAGAACAGCAGAAAAAGAAAAAACAAAAAAGAAAAAACTTAACAACTTTCATGTTGAAATGCTAGTTGAAAAATTTATTCGCTTCCGTCTAATCCTCTAACCTTTAACAATGGCTCTATAACAGGTTTTCTGCCTCTAAAATCTACGAATAAATCCATAGCTTCTTCAGTTGAACCCATCGAGTATATACTAGATCTCAATTTTGAAGAAAGATTTGGATCAAAGACATCTCCTGCTTCTTTAAATGCTTCAAATGCATCAGAATCAAGAACGGCAGCGTGAACATAGCTATAATAACCTGATGAGTATCCACCAGAGAATATGTGAGCAAAATATGTGGTTCTATATCTTGGTGCTATTTCTCCAATCAATCCAACTTTTTTCATAGATTCAGATTCAAACTTATTTGCGTCTTTAAGCTCATCATCTGCAGAAATTGTATGCCAATCCATGTCTAATAATGAAGCAGCTAAATATTCCGTATTAATAAATCCTTGATTGAATTTAGAAGCATTTAATAATTTTTCAATTAATTCATCAGGAATTGGTTCACCAGTCTCATAGTGTGTGGCAAAAGATTTTAATACTTGAGGCTCACTTGCCCAGTGTTCAAGTAACTGAGAAGGTAATTCAATAAAATCTCTTGGACCAGATGTACCTGCCATACTTCCATATTTCACATCGGTTAAAGTACCGTGCATCGCATGGCCGAACTCATGAAATAATGTCACCACGTTATCAAAACTTAATAAAGCTGGATCATCACCAACAGGCGCAGGGAAATTACATACATTCACCACAATTGGGCGTTCTCTTCCGTCAAGATTTGACTGTCCCTTAAAACTACTCATCCAAGCTCCACCACGTTTATTAGACCTGGTAAAATAATCTCCGATAAAAATTCCTAAATGACTACCGTCCTTATCTGTAACTTCCCATATTCTTGCATCTGGGTGATAAAGATCTATGTCAAAAATTTCAGTAAAGTTTAATCCCCATAATTTATTAGTGGTATTAAAAACACCCTGTAGTACGTTATCTAAAGATAAATAAGGTTTAATTGCAGATTCATCTAAATCATATTTTTCTTTTCGAACTTTTTCAGAGTAATGCCACCAATCCCACGCAGCAACTTTAAAATCATGGCCTTCTGAATCAGCAACAGCTTGCATATCAGCAACCTCAACCTTGGCTCTTTTAACTGCTGGTTTCCATAGTTTATACAACAAATCATATACTTCCTCTGGGGTTTTTAACATGTTATCATCAAGGATAAAATGAGCGTGTGTTTTATACCCCATAATTTGAGCTCTTTCAGCGCGAAGTTTAGCAATTTGAGCAGCAATTTCCTTGTTGTCTTTATCATTATTATTGTCTCCGCGCATCACATAAGAATTATATAATTTTTCTCTCAAATCTCTACGCGTTGATTCCGTTAAAAAAGGATACATACTACTTCGGTGTGGAGTAAAAACATATTTGTCATTGTATTTATCTTTTTCTTCATCAGACTCAGCTGCATCCATTTTCTGTGAAGCTGCATCAGCTGCTGCCGCTATTACTCCTTCGGATAAACCTTCTAAATCTGATGCTTCCAAAATAAGTTCAAAACCATTTGTTTCTGCTAAAAGGTTTTGACCAAAAGAAGTTGATAGACCAGAAATTTTTGAATTAATCTCAGATATTCTTTCTTTCTGATCTTCACTTAATAATGCACCACTACGTACAAACCCCTTTCTTGTATCATTTAACAATTTAGTTTGTTCTTTGGTCAAATCAAGATTTTCTCTGTTTTGCCATATTGCATTAACCCTATTAAATAAACCTTCATTTAAAGAGATTTTATCATAGTGTGCTGAAAGCATTGGGCTTAACTCACGCTGTAATTCTTGTAATTTAGGGTTGGTATTAGAACTAGCTAAATTTGAAAATACACGTCCTACCTTAGAAAGTAATTGTCCTGTTCTTTCAAGTTCCTCTATGGTATTAGCAAATGTTGGAGCTTCAGGATTATTGACAATTGCGTCAATTTCTTCAAGATTTTCTTTCATCCCTTGTTCATATGCTGGCATATAGTGCTCGTCCTTGATGTCTAAAAATGGAGGTACTTCATATGGTGTATTCCATTCTTGGAAAAATGGGTTAATATTTGGATCCATCTTTGATTCTTGTTGACAGCTTACAATAAAAAGTAAGGCCGTAATTAAAATTAGTCTTTTCATATTAGGGTTATTAAGTGAACTAGTAAATATAGGGCTTTTTGGCATTATTTCTTATAATAATCAACGATGATTAAACAATTAATTTTAAATTAGTTAAGACAATAATTATGAAAAGTTTTCTTTTAGTTTTTTTAGGTGGTGGTTTGGGTAGCAGTCTCAGATATTTAGTGACAATTGCAATGAACCAATACTCAAAAGTTTTACCATTTGGGACATTTACTGTTAATATACTAGGATGTCTGTTGATTGGGCTTATATTAGGATATGCTCAAAAGGAAAATACACTAAACTCAAATCAAACACTTTTATTGGCAACAGGATTTTGTGGTGGATTTACTACATTTTCAGCCTTTGCAAATGAGAATTTGGAACTAATAAAAAATGGAGAAATTTTTAATTTTTCCGTTTATACTATTGGTTCCATTTTAGTTGGGGTTTTGGCTGTTTTTATTGGTTTTTATCTTACCAATCGATAGTTTTAATAGCTTGAAATAAAATTCTTAACCCCTGCCTCTACCCTGAAATTTAATAAGTTTTCCCTAGGTACAATTGGGCACGAAAAATTTTCATCATAAACACATTGAGGGTTATACGCACGATTGAAGTCAATTAATATTGAATCATTATCATATTGATATAAATCGATATATCTACCTCCACCATAAGTTTCATATCCATTGGTTTGATCTAAAAATGGAAGAAATAAATAGTTATCATATTCTTCTACATCCAAATAATCGAGGTTTTCATATGCGGTTAATGTATATTGCTCGTCATTGAGGTTAAATATTAATGAACCATACTTTCTAAAGTCAGCAGGTGTGTCTGTAGTTGTTTTCATTTTAAAAGGTAGGCTATCAGGGGTTTCTTGAATTTTAGCATAAACAACATATGACGAATCAAATTCAAAAAAATCAAGTCCTTTAAAATTTTTTAGATCTTTAGTCTTGAGTGGGGAAACAGAAGCGTCTTTAAAATAATTATTAACCTGCCTTTGATAATCGGTTAAATTGAAATCTTCATATCTCTTTTCACCTCTACAAGAAAAAAATAGACAAAAGATAAAAAGTAATACTATTCGCATACAGTAAAATTAAAAATATACTTCAAAAACAAATCAATTAATTTTAATTATTAAATTTATGATTCTTCAAAATTAAGATTATGAGATTTACATTAATATTTTTTGCATTTATTATCAGCCTGAATACAATTTCGGCCCAAGACTATTTTTTAGAAAATAATGGTCCATATGATAATACAATTCTAACTCCGGAACAGTACCTTGGATATGAAATCGGATTTGAACATACTCGACACGATTTAATTGTGGCTTATCTAAAATATTTATCAAATATTTCTGATAAGGCCCAAATTATAAAATATGGGGAGTCTCATGAAGGTAGAGATTTAATTATGCTTACAGTTTCATCAACTGAAAATTTAAATAATTTAGAAAATATTAAGGACAATCACCTAAAGCACACTGTGCCCGGCTTGAAAACTGATTTTGACAGTAGCTTACCTATAATTGTAAATTTAGGATACGGGGTGCATGGTAACGAACCTTCAAGTGCTGAAGCAGCAATACTCTCTGCATACACACTGGTAGCATCAAATAATGATAAAATCAAAAGATTAACAGAAAACTCAGTGATTTTTATTGATCCAACAATTAACCCAGACGGAAGAGACAGACATTCGCAATGGGCAAATCAATATAAATCAATTAATCTTGTCGCAGACAGCAATGATGCTGAGCATAATGAAGCATGGCCAAGAGGAAGAACAAATCACTATTGGTTTGATTTAAATAGGGATTGGTTACTAGGCATAAATCCAGAAAGTAGAGGTAAATTAGAATGGTATCATAGCTGGTATCCAAATGTTGTTACTGACTTTCATGAAATGGGTACAAATAGTAATTATTTCTTTGAACCAATGAAAAGAAATGCGTCAGTAAAACCAATGATTCCAGACGAAAACTATAGTGTTTTAAGCCCAATTTTTGCCGAATACTATGTGAAAGCACTTGATAGTATTGGTTCTTTTTACTACACCAAAGAATCATTTGATGAAACTTACCCCGGTTATGGTTCCTCATACCCTGATGTCCAAGGAGCAGTAGCAATATTATTTGAACAGGCAAGTTCAAGAGGTCACTTACAAGAAACCAATTACGGAACAATGTCTTTTGGTTTTACAATTAGAAACCAATATTTATCAAGTATCGCCACTGTAGAGGCGGCGGTTGATAATAAAGATTTATTAAGAGATTATCAAATGAGATTTTTTAATTCCTCAATCACAGAGTTTAAAAATGAAAAAGTAAAAGCTTATGAGTTTGGTGACATGTATGATCAAAATAGAAATAAAGCCTTTATTGATAAATTGTTATTACATAAAATCAAAGTATATAATAACAAAGGAAAATTTGTTGTNCCNGTCAATCANCCACAATCNAGNATGGTNAAAAATTTCTTNGANACANANAGCAAATATNTNGANAGTGTTTTCTATGATGCTTCTGCTTGGAGTGTTTCGAATATTTATAACATGAAGTCAAAAGAGCTTAAAAGTTTTTTTGGTGAATCTGAAATAAAAAACACTGAAGGATTTGTCAAAAATTTAAAACCAAAAAAATCTAACT
>FUFK010721408.1_pt1 | contig 38732 bp, 37 predicted proteins | sample 1021851 | NCBI WGS metagenome assembly FUFK01 (sample SAMEA51879418, study PRJEB19060) | metagenome
AAAAACTAATTCTACTATTACTATTTATTCCACTTGTTTCTTTTGCTCAAGAAGAAGTTATAGTTATCGTGGAATTAATAAAAAATGAAAATAAATCTGAGAAAGATTTAAAAGATTTCACTGAAAAATATAGTAATTATGTAAAAAGCACTGAACCCAACACATTTGGATGGTCATATAATGATGCTGGAGATAAAATAATTTTAATTGAAAGATATAAAAATGAAGATGCTAATATTATAACAGCAAAAAATATTTCTCCAAATGGGAATCGATATAAACTATTACAAGAATCTTTTGATTTTTACACCTTAAAAAAAGTAACTGTAACTGGCGGTTTTACTGAAAAACTAATAAATTTTAATAAAATAACTGCAGAAAAAGTAGGATTTTCAGTGCCATTTGAATATTATCCTCTGATTAGCGGATACAGTAAAAATTAAGAATGAAAAAACTTGTTTTCATAATTATTTTATATTTTGTATCAACAGTTCAGATTAATGAATTATTCTCACAAAACACTACAACACAACTTAATACTAAAGGTTTTTTTACACTCGACAATATAGGTGGTAAATGGCTGCTAATTTCACCTGATGAGAAACCTTTTTTTTCAATTGGTCTTAACCATTTTGACCCTGCAAGCTTACGTTATGCAGAGAATATTCATATTTGGGAAGAAAAATACAATAGTAGTACAATTGAGTGGTTGGTTAAATCTGTAAAACCAAATTTAGAAAAATGGGGTTTTAATACAATGGGTTGGGAACAAGAAGTTACAGTAAGGCAATGGCAACATTCTAGGCCATTTACTAACGATGAGTTAAAAGTATTGAATATGCCTTATTGTCGTATGCTTCCTTTTATTGAATCGCATCAGTGGGAAAAACATACAATAAATTATGATTTTTTTAGCGAAGAATGGGTAGAGTGGGTTGATTATGTTGCGCGTTCATATTGCGCAGAGGTTAAAGATGATCCTAATTTAATTGGTTATTTTTTCAGTGATTGTCCTACTTGGGTACACAATCGCCCCCACAATGAATGGAGGGGGCCTATTTTCGATCCCAAAAAACTAGATACTCAAGAGGGAAAAAACGAACTCTTTAAAATGGCTAAACAATATTATAAAACAATTCACGATGCTATCAGAAAATATGATCCAAATCATTTGATACTTGGAGATCGTTATGAAGCAAATGCTCTTATAGCAATGGAGGTTGTTGAAGCTGCATTGCCTTATGTTGATGTACTATCTTTTCAGGATTTTAAAAATCCAAAACTAAATCTTGATAAATGGCATAAAAAAACAGGAAAGCCTGTGCTTTTGGCAGATGGATCTGGGATAATAAAAGGAGATGGAATTTATAAAAGATCCGATGGAAATTGGTATAAAGATCAAATTGAAGAACTTTTTAAAAATCCAGGATGTATTGGATTTCATCTTTGTGGAGCCTATCAGCGTAATAAATCTCGAGCTAGAGGATTATTGGATGAGTTTGAAAANCCTGATACTGAAAACATTAGAATTATTCAAAAAACTAATGAAAAATTGGATATGCTAACAAGTAAAATACTTTATAATAAAAAAGATAGATAAAGAATGAATAATTATACTAAAGGAATCTAGCATTACTTTCCAATACAGAAATTTGAAAATATATTTCCAAGCATCTCGTCATTAGTTATTTGACCAGTGATTTCTCCAATTGAGTCAATAGCTTTTCTTAGATCTATTGACAAAAGGTCTCCAGAGATGTTATTTTCCAAACCTTTTTCAACTTCAGCAATAGATATTAAAGTCTGTGACAAAAATTCATAATGTCTCAAGTTTGTAATTACTGTACTTCCAGCTGTTTCTATTAACTCATAAGCGTTAGATAATTTTTTAACTAAGCCCAATACAGATTTTTTTTCTAAAGCGGATATTTCAACAATTTCAGTAATCCCCAATTCGCTAGATTTTTTCAAAAGGTTTTCTAAATCAATTTTGGAATTATTCTCTAAGTCTACTTTATTTCTAATTAAGATAATTTTTAAATCCTGTCGACTAAACTCTTTTAAGTCATTTATAATTTCTTCCTCATTTGCATCATTAACATCAAAAAGGTAAAGCAATACAGATGCCTCAGATATTTTTGATTTTGTTATTTCAATTCCTTTTGATTCAATAATGTCTTTTGTTTTTCGAAGTCCTGCAGTGTCAATGAATCTATACTTTATTCCGTCAATAATAATTACATCTTCAATTGCATCTCTGGTTGTTCCAGGAATGTCGCTTACAATTGCTTTTTGTTCATTTAGCAAGGTGTTTAACAGTGATGATTTTCCAGAATTTGGTTTGCCAGCAATCGCAACTGGCACACCATTTTTAATTGCATTTCCGTAGTTAAATGATTCTTTTAAATTTTCCACTTTCTCCTTAACTTTTTTTATGAGATTTTCTAGTTCAATTTTATTTGCAAAGTCAACATCTTCCTCCCCAAAATCTAGCTCTAGCTCTATCATTGAAACAAAATGAAGCAATTCTTCTCTCAAAACTTTTAAGTCATTTTGAAATCCTCCTCTCATTTGACTTAATGCGATTTTATGCATTGAAGACGAATCAGAATAAATAAGATCTGACACGGCCTCTGCCTGCGTCAAGTCCATTTTACCACTTAAAAATGATCTCATTGTAAACTCTCCAGGTTTGGCAAGTCTTATGTCTTTTTCTAGTAATGTTTGAAGTATTTTCTTTTGAATAAATGTAGAACCATGACAGGAAATTTCAACTGTCTGCTGGCCTGTGTAAGATCTGTCTTTATCAAAAAAGGAAACTACTACCTCGTCAATCACTTCATCTTCATTCATGAATTCTCCAAACATCATGGAATGGGATTTAATATTTAAAAGACTTTTTCCATTTTTCGATTTAAAAAATGGATTGACTTTTTCCAGTGCTTTTTCTCCACTTACTCGAATCAAAGAAATTGCCCCCATTCCACTGGGTGAGGATATAGCAACGATATCATCTTTGAAATTCATTTATTTAAGCTTTTTAGTAAATGTCGCTCTTCTTTTATGCAGTGTACTTTGATAGTTTTTCCAAAATGCTTGAATTGCTTTGTTTTCAACAAGTTCAGGATTTGTTTCAACTTCAACTATTCCTCTTTTATTAAAAGTGTTTTGTAGCTCATTAAAGATAACAGCCGTTACACCTTTACTTTGGTATTTAGGGTCAACCCCAATTAAATAAAGCGATACCCTGTCATTAAAATGTTGGGCTTTAAAAAGACGCAAATACCCCATTAANCCCATTTTACCATTAATTTTTTTTAATGCTCTGGAGAATGAAGGCATTGTAATTAAGAAAGCAATTAAATTATCGTCCTTATCCAAACAACATTTGATAAAGTCTGGATGAATGTATTTGATGAATTTTTCTTTGTAGAAATCGATTTGATATTGCTTAATGGTAACATATGTCTGTAGGTTTGAATAAGTAACATTCAATAACTCAAACATCTTGTCGACGTAAGGAATAATCTCCTTTCTTGATTTAAAATTTAGAACCTTGAGCTCATATCTTTGCTGAATTATTTTTGAGAATTTTTTTACTTTTTCAGGAGCATCCTCAGCAGAAAAAATTTTGATTTTATACTCCACCCATTCTGCAAGCTTACTAAATCCGAGTTTTTTTAGATGCTCTTTTTGATATGGATAATGATACCAAGTAATCATCGTATTTAACTCTTCATAACCCTCAATCAATAGTCCTGCTTTATCCATATTTGAAAATCCAACAGGTCCATCAACAAATTCAAGTTTCCTTTTTTTACCAAATTCTATAACGGATTCAAGAAGCTTTTTACTTACCTCCAAATCATCAATGGTATCGTACCAACCAAACCTTAATTTATTTTTCTTTTGCTCTTCAATTTCGACCCAATTGACCATTGCTGCAATTCTTCCAGCTATAACACCATCTTTTTTGGCAATATAAAATTCCGCCTCAGCATTTTCAAAGACAGGGTTTTTTTCTTTATCCATCGATTCTAGTTCTTCTGAAATGATTGGTGGAACCCAATAATCACAACCCTTGTATAAAGAGAAAGGGAACATCACAAACTCTCTTTCCTGATCTTTACTCTCGACTTTAATAATTTCTATCATTTATTTTTCTTTCTGTCAGCTCTGTTTTCGCGTCTGGTTTCTTTATCTAATTTCTTTGATTCTTTCTTTAAATCTTTCAACTCTTTTCTTACTTTTTTCTTTTCAGAAACTTTTCCTTTTTTGAGAAAACCTAATAAACTTTTTCCCTCTCTCTCATTCTTTTTTGCTTGTTTTTCTGAATCTTTTTCTGCCTTTTTTTGAGCTTTTTGATTTTTTTTGAATTCTTTCATCTGCTTCAATTCCACATCTGTAATGTCAATATGCCAATCAAATCTTTTAGAAAAGCCGAGGCTAAAATAAAATAGGCTTGGTGTGTTTTTTAAACTACCACCGATATTTAAATCTGCTTGTATATCTTTCGATATGAGATGGGCTGCTCCAAACTTAAAAAGCTCATCAGAATAAGCGCTATTTTTAAAACTTTGAAACTCACCAAATACACTCCAATTTGGATTTCTCAAATTGTGTGTTATTGTAAAAAGGTAGTTTAGTGTATTATAATTACTGGGTTTAGGAACTAAAATTGGCAATTTTAGGTTTTTGAANGCGAGCTTATAAAAGAAGTTGTTGACCACCACCCATCTNCCTTTGAAATGATTTTGAGTTGCGATTCCAACAAANGGGGATATGCTTTGAGTTGGGTAATAAAAATTTNTAAACCTTCTTGTNNTTTCATTAATTTGATCTGGCTGTAATGGTCTTTTTATTTGAAAAAACTGATCATTATAATTAATCTTATCGTCAAAATTAAATCCAGATCCCACAATCACAGAAAGTGCTGGTATAAAATCTGTCAATTTTATAACCCTTCCTGCTTTCCAGCTGTAAAAATTTTCTCCATGCCATTTTTTATTTTTAAAAGGGTCAAAAACTAGATATTTAAATCCTATACTTTGCTCGCCAATTAGAGTTTCACTGGATTCTGTGTAGTAATTGTTTTGATAATTATTATCAATAACATTTCTTGAAAAAATAGAGCCCTCAAGAAACACCTCAAGCTTATCATTTAGTAACCCATACCTAATCAGATAATTAAAATTAAGTCCATCAACCTTAGAGTTATTTAAGTTTTTATGCTCCATGCTGTAGCTCGAAACACCCGTTTCCACTTGAAGAACGTTCCAACCAATTGCAAATGCACCATGAGATGTTCCAGGTCTATTAGAATTTATTGTTTCAGTATATTGTGCAGTAACCCAAAATGCAGTAAAAAAGAAAAAAAGGAAATATCTGACTGTAAGCATAATACAATAAATATAATTCAAAGATAAATTGAAATATGCAATTAACTAATTCATTTGATTAATTGTATTTTTGAAAAAAAGGATATGCTTTTTATTTATATTTTTCTATTCATTGTAATCTTCAGTTATGTATTAAAAAGACTGGCTCCCTATATCATTAGATATGTAATAAAAAAACAGTTTGAAAAATTTCAAAAAAAACAACCACCCAAAAAAGATAATTTCAAGATGAAAACAAATAAAAAGGTTGGTGAATATATCGATTATGAGGAGATTGATTAAGAGTTGTTTAAATAGAAAGCTTGTTATTGATGTTTTAATCATTTGCTCTTTTTGTCTAATCTCACTTATTTATTTTAAACCCGTTCTTTCTGGGAAAAAAATCAAACAATCTGACATTGATCAATTCTCAGGAATGTCACGTCAAATAGTTGAGCACAGAGAAAATTTTGATGAAGAACCTTATTGGTTGGATAATGCTTTTTTGGGTATGCCTACATATCAGGTTGCTGTAAGCTATCCATTTGATGTTTTGGACAAGGTTGACAAAATAATTCGTTTTCTGCCAAGACCTGCTGATTATCTTTTTGTTTATCTGTTGTCTTTTTTCCTTTTATTAAAGAGCATGAAAGTTAGAAGTGATTATGCTTTTTTTGGGTCCATTGCTTTTGCCTTTTCCACATACCTAATCATTATTCTTGGTGTTGGTCACAACACAAAAGCTCTGGCAATTGGTTATGCTCCAATAGCTTTGGCTGGGTTTTTCAAAATCCTAAATAATCGAACTCTAAGTGGTGTTGTTATCTGTTCTGTTGGTCTTGGACTTCAAATAAACGCCAACCATTACCAAATGACTTACTACTTTATGATGCTGATGGGTCTTATTTTGATCGTGTCAATTTTATTTGAAAGAGGCGATAATTTAAAAAGCAAGTTTGCAAAAACTGGAGCATTCTCATTATCTGTATTAATTGCAATTCTTTTAAACTCTTCATCCATAATGGCGACAAAAGAATACTCAGAATTTAGCACTAGAGGAAATTCTGAAATCAGTATTAATTCCGATGGTAGTGAAAAGACTGATCTTGACGGTCTCAGTAAAGACTACATAACAGAATACAGCTATGGAAAAATTGAAAGCCTAAATCTTATTATACCAAGATTTATGGGGGGAGGAAGTTCTGATCTTATTGGGAAGGACACAGATTTTTTCAAAAGCTTATCCAATTATGATCCTCAATCAGCAAGCTTGATCTATCAAAATGCTAGGTTATACTGGGGAGATCAACCCATCGTTGCTGCACCGGCATATATAGGGATAAGTGTATTTTATTTATTCATTATATCTCTTTTTTATTTAGACAAGAAAACCTTGAGGTGGGTTTTTCCGTCTTTGATTTTCGCATTGTTATTATCATGGGGCAAAAACTTTTCTGCATTAACAGACTTAATGATTGACTATTTTCCTTTCTATGATAAGTTTCGGGCCGTATCATCAATACAAGTAATAATCGAACTTATAATTCCCTTGATTGCCGCGTTTGGATTATACAAAATATTTGAAGGGCAACATCAAAAGACAATGAGCTACAAAAAAATTATTTATCCATCATTGATTTTTTTAACAACCCTATTTTTGCTTTTACTATTTGGCGAATCAATTTTTAAATTTCAATCCGAAAGAGAAGTTTTTGGGGCATATCCTGAAATTCTTGACATGATTATAAATGAAAGAAAATCCATATTTAGAACAGACGTAATGCGTTCGATATTTATTGTTTCTATACTTTTTGCTTCAATTTTTGCAGTCAAAAAAACATACTTATCAAAAAAATATCTACTTCCAATTCTAACTATAATTGTGTTAGCAGATCTGTGGTCGTTTAATAAAAATTACGTCAATGATGACAACTTTACTAATGCATCTAAAGTTAAAACTCCATTTATATTAAATGATCTTGACAAAGAAATTTTGAATGACAAATCCGACTTTAGGGTATATGAAAGCTTTCGCGGATTTGTAAATGGAAGAACCTCTTTTTTTCATAATTCAATTTCGGGCTATCATGCTGCAAAGCCCAAAAGAATGCAAGATATCTATGACTTCTACCTTTTAAAAAATAATTTGCGTGTTCTAGACATGCTAAACGTAAAGTATATAATTGATTTAAATGAAAGCGGAAATATCGAACTAAAAATCAATGAAGATGTTTTGGGTAGCGCATGGTTTGTTGATGAAGTACAAAAAGTAACAGACTCGAATCAAGAACTTCTTAGTTTATCTAGTTTAGACTTTAAAAAAACATGTTTGAGTACTCATTTGAATAATAAAACATATAGTGATAGTTCTAAGAATTACGTTGAAGTTGTGGAAAAGATACCGAATAAAATTATATATAATGTGTTTTCAAATGATACTGGATTTATTGTGTTTTCCGAAGCTTTTTACAAAAACGGATGGGTAGCAAAAATTAATGGTGAGGTTACGGATATTCATAAAGTAAACTATCTGCTTCGTGGACTAGAAGTTGAAGGGGGAGAACATGAAATTGTATTTACTTTTGAGCCTGCCGTTATTAAAACGGGGACATTGTTAATGGCGAGTTCAAATATTTTATTATTGATTTTAGTCTTCTTTTTCTTTAGAAATCTGATAAAAAATGTACAATAAAATTCCTGTCAATCGGTACAATAAAACCTTAAAAATGTTGAACAAGGTGTGTCCTTCACCATCGGTTATTTTTGACCTTGGTGTCAGAAATCCATTTTCTGATATTATGGAAAAAAACCATTACAAAGTATACAACACAAGTGGACAGGACTTTGACACAAACCCTAAAGTTGATATTCCAGGTGATGTAGATTTAGTGACAGGGTTTGAAATTATAGAACACTTAGTATCTCCGTATACATTGTTAAAGAATATAAGCGCCAAGAGGATTTTTTTGACAGTTCCTTTGAAGCTATGGTTTGCAAATGCATACAGAAATAAACAGGATGAAAGGGATCGTCATTATCATGAGTTCGAGGCTTGGCAGTTTGATTGGCTTTTAGAAAAATCTGGATGGAAAATAATCAAAAAGGAGTTTTGGAAAAGCCCTACAAATAAAATTGGATTTAGGCCTTTTTTAAGACTTTTTACAAACAGATATTATGCCGTTTATGCAGAGAGAACAGAGGAGGATTTTGATAATTATTATAAAGGAGTTTTGAATTTGTAAGCTATGAGAATAGGAATGATTTTAGACTCCCCATTCCCTGATGATGCTAGGGTATCAAATGAATGCGATGAATTAATCAAGCGTGGGCACGAAATTTTTTTATTTTGTCTCTCTTACAAACAAAAATTTTTAAAGAAAGAAGTTTATGATGGAATAAATGTTAGAAGATATTTCTGCTCTAAATTAGTTTATAAAAGCTCAGCTCTTGCAAACGATTTACCATTTTACAACATGAACATGGCAAAAAAAATAAGATATTTTGCAAAAAACAATCAAATAGATTATTTACATATTCATGATATACAAATTGCTGGGGCAGCAATTCAAATTTGCGATGAATTAGGATTACAATTTACTTTAGATCTACATGAAAATCGACCTGAAATAATGAAGTACTATAAGCATGTGGATTCTTTTTGGGGGAAACTATTGATTGATCCAAAACGTTGGAAAATTGCGGAAGAAAAATTTATTGAAAAAGCTCATAAAGTAATTACAGTTACAAAAGAAGCAAAAAAAGAACTATTGAAAAGGTGTGTGATAAACGCAAAGAAAGTTGTCGTTTATCCCAATACTGTAAAAAAAAGCTTTTACCTAAATAAAAATATTGATCAAAAAATAAAGGATGATTATTCAAAAAAATTTGTTTTGCTATACATTGGTAACACATCAAAAAGAAGAGGCTTAGAAACTGTTATAGATTCTTTGCCATTGCTAAAAGACAAAATCTTAAATATTAAATTGGTAATTATTGGTCAAAGTTCATTTGACAAAAAACTAAGGTCAAAGGTTAAAAAACTAAAGCTCTCTAATTTTGTTGATTTTATGGGTTGGAAGAAAGAAAACGAACTTTACAAATACCTCATGATAGCTCATTTGGGAATTTCACCCTTGCATAGAAATATACACCACGATACAACTTATGCAAATAAACTTTTTCAATATATTTCATTTGGTGTTCCAGTTATTTGTAGCAATTCCACAGCACAGTCAGAATTAATGTCTAATTATAAATGCGGTAAAGTTTTCGAAGAACAAAACTCAAAAGATTTTGAAAAAAAGGTTCTTTCACTTTTCAACGATAAAAAAGAATATAATTTGATAAAAACAAACTGTTTAAATGCAATCAAGAAATTAAACAATAGTGTAGTCTCAAAAGAAATTGTCTCAATTTATGAATAGAAAATCTATTGGAATATTGACTTACTATTGGCCACCGTCAGGTGGATCAGGTGTTCAAAGATGGTTACGATTTTCTAATCACCTTGTAGAATTGGGTTGGGAAGTTCACGTATTTACATTTAAAAAACCCCAGTATGATGTGATTGATAAAGAAATGGAAAATCTGGTAAATCCAGCAATAAAAGTAAATAGAATAAAAGGGTTTGAACCCTCAAGGTTTTTAAAAAGTATGTTTAGTTATAAATCAAAATTTAAAACATATTCTGATGGGACAGGCTTTAAACACAACACTAGCTCAATTACATCATCGATAATTCGTGAATTGTTCTTCTTCCCAGATGCAAGACGTTTTTTAGTTGATCCTGCTCACAGATACATAAAAAAATACTATTTAGAAAATAATTTAAATTACCTTGTCACAACTGGTCCTCCTCATTCAATGCACAAGGTTGGCCTAAAACTAAAAATAGATATTCGCATAAAATGGATTTCGGACTTTAGAGATCCTTGGTCTAATTTTTTTCAGAATAAATTATTGAATCAACTAGAATCCACACAAAAAAAACATTCTAGAGAAGAAAAAATAATTTTAAAAAATGCTGATGCAGTTTTTACAACTGCAAAAAGCTTGAACAATGAGTTTTCTAAAATCAATAATCAATGTTTTTATGTACCAAGTGGCTTTGATGCTAATCTATCAAGTAAACCTTATAAAAAATTTAGAATTCTATACNCTGGGTCANTGAAACCCATACAAAACCCNAANAATCTGTGGTCTGTTTTGGCTGATCTTATNGANTCAGATGANAANTTNANAAAACTAGTTGAAATAGTCTTGATTGGAAATATAANCCCNNANNTATATAANTCNGAAGAATTTAAAAAGATTAAAAAAANACAAATTATANGTCCAATGTCTAAAAATNAAATAGATAAAGAAATTGAAATTTCGGAGGTTTTGGTTGTTTGTTCTGTGAATATGAAAGANTGCAATGATATAATCCCTGGAAAGTTTTTTCACTATCTGTCATCTGGAAAGAAAATTCTAGGAATTAGTAATAAAGGGAGTGATCTTGAAAACATTATAATTGAAACACAATCTGGTAAGTCATTCGGCTATGATAATTATCATGGTTTAAAAAATTATATTTATGAAAGCTTTAAAAGTTTTTTGGAGGGAAAATCAAAAGAGAGAAAGCCTATTCCTGCATATATGTCGAGGAATATTGCAAAAAGAATTGAGAAAATAATTACAACATTATAAAAATGGGAATTGTATTCAACCAATCTTATAAAAACATTATCATAATTATTGTTGCAATCCTAATTGGGGGGTTTAATACCCTGTTCTTTTATCCAACTTTTCTTAAAGCTCAATATTATGGTCTAGTTGTTTTTCTGCTGGCAACATCAAATCTTCTTATGCCACTGGTTTCGCTTGGAAGTCAGCATACGATAATAAAATATTTTTCATCTTATAAAAGCAAAAAAGAAAAGGACATTTTTATGTCCTCGGTTATTTTTATTCCGATGCTTACTATCATTCCCATTTCTTTACTAGTGGTGCAATTTCATGATACAATTGGGAATTTCCTGTCAATTCAAAATCCAATAATTGATTCTTATGTGTGGGTTATATTCTTGGTTGCTTTTGCAACGTCTTATTTTGAAGTTTTTTATTCCTGGGCTAGGGTTCAATTAAAGTCCGTATTTGGGAATTTTTTGAAAGAAATATTTCCTAGAGTTTCAATTTTGATACTTCTTAGCTTGGTTTATCTAGGACATGTTACTAAAGAAAACTTTATTTGGTGGCTTACTGGATTTTATTACTTGAGATTACTAATTATGATGCTCTATTCTTTCTATTTGTATCTTCCAAAGTTCCATTTTTCAATCCCAAAAAATATAACTGAAATTTTAACTTATTCATTATTTATTTTCTTGGCAGGTTCAGCTGCTAGTATATTGATAGATATTGATAAGTTCATGATCCCTCAAAAAGAAATAATCTCAAAGACGGCTTTTTATGCCGTAGCTGTTTTTATTGCTACTGTTGTTGAAATTCCAGGTAGAGCCATGTTTCAAATTGTAAATCCTCTTGTTGCGAAAGCATTAAACGAAAATGACAAAAAAGAGCTTGAGAATCTCTATAAGAAGAGTTCACTTAACCTTTTAGTAGTTTCTGGATTGTTTTTCTTACTAATAAATTTAAGTGTCGAACCATTTTATAATTTAATCTTAGATTCTTCATATTCTACAGCTATTTCAGTTGTTTTAATTATATCAATAAGTAAATTAATTTTAATGAGTTTTGGGTGTGGACCTGCAATTCTTGCTACTGCTAAATTTTATAAAATAACCTTGCCATTTTCAATTTTAATGGCTGTGTCGGTTTATGTGCTTAATGATAAATTGATTGATTTATACAGTATAAATGGAGCTGCCTTATCTACTTTAATTGTAATATCTTTTTTTACTTTTTGTAAGATTATTTATTTAAAATACAAACTGAATATTGTGCCTTATTCTTACAATACTTTTAGAGTATTAATTCTTATTTTGTTTCTTTTTTTCTTGGTTCATCCTCTTGAACTTTGGAGNCAATNANCTAATTGAAATAATTGCTAAATCTCTTCCGGTATCTGTTGGTTATATATTGTTAATTTATCAAATGAGGATTTCTAGTGAAATAAACACATTGATAAAAAAAACCTTATCGAAGCTTGGGTTTCAAAAAATTAGTAAGTAAAGATTTTTTGTTTTTAACCAATTCTTCTGGTGATCCTTCAAAAACTAATTCTCCACCATTAGCTCCACCATAAGGCCCTAGGTCTATAATATAATCCGATGATTTGATCAATTCGATATTGTGCTCTACCACAATTATTGAGTGACCGTAATTGATTAATTGATTAAATGATTTTAACAATTTTTTTATATCATGAAAATGAAGACCAGTAGTTGGCTCGTCAAAAATGAAAAGTGTCTTATCTGCGGACTGACCCTTTAAAATAAAAGATGCTAGTTTAATTCTTTGTGCTTCACCACCACTCAAGGTTGAGGAAGATTGTCCAAGTTTTACATAACCCATACCAACATCAATCAAGGCCTTAAGTTTATTTGCAATTTTAGTTTGACCATTATCAATAAAAAAATCATATCCTTCATCAATTGTCATTTTTAGAATATCATCAATATTTTTGTTCTGATACGTCACTTGTAAGACATTTTTTTTAAATCTTTTTCCTTTACAATTTTCGCACATTAGGTTGATGTCAGCCATAAATTGCATTTCGACTTTTATTGTTCCCTCTCCTTTACACTCGTCACATCTTCCACCATCAACATTAAATGAAAAATGTTTTGGCTTAAATGAAAATTGCTTTGATACAGATTGTTTAGCGAAAAGGTTTCGGATATCATCATATGCTTTTATGTATGTTACTGGATTAGATCTTGAGGATTGACCAATTGGATTTTGATCTATAAACTCAATTGAATCGATATCTTCTAGATTACCTCCAATTGATGAATATTGTCCAGGCTTAGTTGTATATATACCTTTTGATTGAAGTAATGCAGGATAAAATATTTTTTTCACTAAAGTAGTTTTGCCACTTCCTGAAATTCCTGTAACACAGACTAAAGAGTTCAGGGGAAAATTCACACTTAGATTTTTCAAATTATTTTCTCTACATCCTTTCAATTCTATTCTTTTATTGCTAATTCTTCTTTTTGATGGAATGCTTATCTCATATTGATTTTTGAGATATTTTGTAGTGACTGTGCTTAACTTTAGAATTTGTTTTAGTGAACCCTGAGCAACAACTTCTCCACCTAAAATTCCTGCGCCTGGGCCCAAGTCTATAATTTGATCGGCAGCCCTAATGATATCTTCATCATGCTCCACAATTATGACTGTATTTCCTAGGGATCTTAAATTTTGAAGTATAGAAATTAATTTACTTGTGTCTTCGGGATGAAGCCCAACACTGGGTTCATCTAAAACATATATTGAGCCAACTAGTGCGCTACCAATTGAGGTTGCAATATTTATTCTTTGAGTTTCTCCGCCAGAAAGTGTATTTGATTTTCTGTTTAATGTTAAATATGGTAATCCTACTTTACATAAAAATGATAACCTGTTTTTTATTTCTACTATGACTCTGTTGCATTTTTTTAATTCACTATCCGATAATTTAATTCCGTTGAAAAAATCCAAGACTTTTTCAATAGGTAGATTTACCAAATCAGTAATTGATGAACCATTTATTCTAACATACTCTGCCTCTTTCCGAAGTCTGGTGCCATTACATTCATTACATTTTGTTCTTCCCCTATAGCGTGAAAGCATGACTCTATTTTGAATTTTATACATTTTTTTTTCAAGTTTTGAGAAAAAGAAATTGATGCCCTTAAAGTATTCATTACCCTCCCAAAGTAATTTTTTCTCATTTTCACTTAACTTAAAATAAGGTCTATGTATTGGAAAGTTAAATTTCTTGGAGTTATTTACAAGCAGGTCTTTGTACTTACTAAGTTTCTGCCCTCTCCACGGAGCTATACATTCTTCATAGACTGAAAGACCAGTGTTAGGAATTACAAGTTCCGGATCAATTCCCATTATATCACCATATCCATTACAATTGCTACACGCTCCATATGGATTGTTAAAACTAAACAAGTGTTCTGTTGGCTTTAGAAACTTTATACCATCTTGTTCAAATTTTTTAGAAAATAATTTATAATTATTGTCTTTTAATTTTTTTATATACATTTCATCATTTCCCTGGTAAAATGCATTTTCAATAGAATCCGTAATTCGGTCTAAATAATCTTTATCATTTTTATAAATTGATCTATCAATAACCAGAAAGAGATTGGCTTTATTTTTAAAATTAAAATCTTCAATTTGACAGACAGTGCCGTTTGATTCAATTCGAGCGTAGCCCTCATCTAGAAATAGTTTCAAATATTTTTGCAAATCAATATTTTCTGGGCAATCAAGCTTTGTCATTATTAAAAACTTATCTCCTTCATCAAAAGTATTTATGTAATTAANAACTGTGTTAACGTTTTCTTTAACAACCTCTTCATTTGTGATTGGACTGTATGTTTTTCCAATCCTTGAATATAAAAGCTTTATATAATCATAAATTTCTGAGCTAGTACCAACAGTTGACCTTGGATTTGAATTGTTGACTTTTTGTTCAATTGCAATTGCAGGAGACAAGCCTTGTATTTTTTTTACTTTAGGTTTTTTAATTTTCCCAAGGAATTGTCTTGCATAAGATGATAGGCTCTCAATGAATCTTCTTTGACCTTCAGCAAATATTGTGTTAAACGCTAAACTTGATTTACCAGAGCCAGATAGTCCAGTAATAACAATTAATTGTTTTTTGGGAATTTTAAGACTTATATTTTTGAGATTATGCATTTCTGCACCCTCAATGATTATTTCTTCACTTACTTGTTTTGTTTTAACTCCCATTTTATTTAACAATCCACAAGTATGGATCTATTGCTTTTGTATTATTAAAGATGCTAAACTGTAATGTTGATTTAGAACCATCTTTTGGATTAAATACTTTTCCTATTTTTTGTAGAGCTGAAATACGTTCACCCTTTTCAACATAAACTTCTGCAATATTTTTATATGCTGTAATATAACTTCCATGTTGAACCAATACAGTTATGTTGCTTCCTTTAAATTTTAAAATTGATAATACAACACCGTTAAATACTGCTCTAATTTCAGCATCTTTTGTAGTAGCAATAACTAGACCATTGCTTTGAATTTTTGTTGTTCTAACAACAGGGTGTGGCTGTAATCCAAACTTTTGAATTATCGCGCCTCTTTCAACAGGCCATGGTAAATTTCCTCTGTTTGCACTAAAATTCTCTGANAGCGCCCTTGCCTCAGGGGTTAATTTAAATATGTTGTTGTTTGATTCATTATTTGATTTTCTAATAGCCTCCTTTATCAAACGATCAATTTCTTTATCTAAGTTTTTTGAGATTTTTTGTTTTTCATCTATTTGTTTTTTATATGCCCTTTCTCTTCGTTTAAGTCCAGTTATTAACCTTTCTTTTGATTTTTCCTCAATTTTCAACTTACTCCTATTTTCCTCATTCTGCTCTAGTAGTTTATTTTTTTGGGCCTTCAATGAATTTAAATCCTTGACCTTTTGCTCCAATAAAAGGATAGAGTTTGAGATTTTTTCAGAAGCTCTTTTTCTATCCTTTGAAAATTGGTTAATATATCTGGAACGTTTCATCGCTTGTAAAAAATCTTCAGAGGAGAGCAAAAACATTAACCTTGATTCTTTGAGTTTGCTTTGATAAGAACTCTTTATCATTGACGCGTATTGACCTCTTACCTTTTTTATTTCAGCACCAAGAAAATCAATAGAATCATTTTTTTTTTCAATTTCAGTTGTAACAATATTTATTTGTTGATTCGTCAACTTGATCAACTCCTCATTTTTGGCAACTTTAATAGAAATGTTTTCTAAATCATTATAGGCAATTTTAGTTGTTTTAGAGTTATCAAATAATAGAGAATTAATATTTTCTATTTCCTTTTTAATCAATAACCTTTGACTTTCAAGCTGTTTAATTTTTGATGATTGCGAAAAAATTAAATTGCAAAAAAACAATAATAAAAAATATGAGATTATTTTTATCAATTTTCAAAAATTCGAATCTATCAATATATCAATTAGTCCCGGTACTACCAAACCCCCCAGACGATCTTTCTGTTTTATCAAGTGCTGACGAATTTTCTAAATTAACTTTTACTATTTTTGCGAAAACAAGCTGTGCGATTCTTTCAGATGGCTTTATTTCATAGGGATTTTTTGAAGAATTAAATAGAATAACACATATCTCACCTCTATAATCTGCATCAATTGTTCCAGGTGAATTTAAAACTATGATACCTTTTTTTAATGCAAGGCCACTTCTTGATCGAACCTGAGCCTCATAATCTTGTGGAATTTCTAAATATAACCCTGTAGGAACTAGTATTCTCTGACCTGGAGGTAAGACAATTGAGGCTGGTATAGAGGCCCTGAGATCCATACCTGAGGATCCACTTGTTTGATAAGAGGGATTTTGATTATTAGACTTGTTAGTTATCCTGATTTTCATTAACCGCTCAGCGCTTCAGCTCCAGAAACTATTTCAAGAATCTCATTAGTAATAGCAGCTTGTCTTGCCTTGTTATATGTCAAAACCAATTCACTTTTCAACTCGCTTGCATTATCTGTAGCTTTATGCATTGCTGTCATTCTTGCTCCATGTTCACCCGCAAATGAGTCCCTTATTGCTTTATATAGTTGAATTTTTAATGACTTGGGAACCAAATCTGAGACAATTTGCTCCATAGAAGGCTCAAAGATATAGTCGGATAAAACCTCCGTATCATCTGGTTTAGATATTGGCAAAAATTGCTCAGTAATAGTCGTTTGATTAGCAGCATTTTTAAAGGTGTTGTAAATAAGCTCGACATGATCGAATTCACCATTTGAAAATAATTCTATTATACTCTCTACTACAGATGATGTGACATCATAATTAATATTTTCAAAAATATTACTGTGGTTTGATATCACATTTTCAGTCTTAGAGATTATATCATTAGCTTTTTTACCAATGATCAAAAAACTAAAATTTGCTCTGGAAAAATTTTGTTCATTTTTCATAGAAATTGCTTTTTTGATGACATTAGAATTAAATGCACCGCAAAGGCCTTTATTTGAACAAATTGGAATTAAAAGAACATTTTTTATGTCCCTAGTTTCTGATAATTGAGATACACTGGAGGTTGAAATTATCTCATAAAAGCTTGACATAAGTTCTCCTAGTTTTTCGGAATAAGGCCTCATCGCAGTAACTGCGTCTTGTGCTTTCTTAAGCTTAGCGGCCGAAACCATTTTCATAGCACTAGTTATCTTCATTGTTGAAGTTACTGACGAAATTCGGTTTCTTATTTCTTTTAAATTGGGCATATCAATTATTCATAAGAAGATGTAAGGTCTGCAGCCACACTCTCTAAAGTAGACAACACATCATCTGTAAGCTTACCTTGTTTAATTATATCCAAGGTTTTTCTGTGTTTTAAATTCATTAAGTCCAAAAACTTTTTTTCAAACTCTTTGACCTTATCAACAGGAACTGATTTTAAAAGATTTTTTGAGCCTAAATATATAATAGCCACCTGATCCTCAACAGTAAATGGGTCATTTTGTGCTTGCTTTAGAATTTCAACATTTCTTTTTCCTTTTTCAATTACGCTTAATGTTACTGGGTCTAAATCAGATCCGAATTTTGCAAAGGCTTGTAATTCTCTAAATTGAGCCTGATCAAGCTTTAAAGTACCTGCAACCTTTTTCATTGATTTAATCTGAGCGGATCCACCAACTCTTGAAACTGAGATACCTACATTAATTGCGGGTCTTACTCCAGAGTTGAAAAGATCTGATTCAAGAAAGATTTGTCCATCTGTAATGGATATAACATTTGTGGGTATATAAGCGGATACGTCTCCTGCTTGTGTTTCAATTATTGGTAATGCAGTCAATGAACCGCCTCCCTTGACTACTGGTTTTAAGCTTTCTGGGAGGTCATTCATTTTTTTTGCAATACCATCATCATTGATAACCTTTGCTGATCTCTCAAGCAGTCTTGAGTGCAAGTAGAAAACATCTCCGGGATAGGCTTCACGACCTGGTGGTCTTCTTAAAAGAAGTGAAACCTCTCTATATGCAACAGCTTGTTTTGATAAGTCGTCATAAATAATTAGTGCAGGTCTTCCTGTATCTCTGAAATACTCTCCTATTGCAGCTCCAGCGAATGGGGCATAAACTTGCATTGGAGCTGGATCAGAAGCATTCGCGGCTACTATAGTTGTATAGGATAGTGCTCCTTTTTCTTCAAGGGTTTTTGCTATTCCAGCTACGGTAGAAGCTTTTTGGCCAATTGCAACGTATATACAATAAACGGGCTCTCCAGCATCAAAAAATTCTTTTTGATTAATTATGGTGTCTATACAGACAGTTGTTTTGCCAGTTTGCCTATCTCCAATAACTAACTCTCTCTGACCTCTGCCAACAGGTATCATTGCATCGATCGATTTTATTCCCGTCTGCAAAGGCTCATTAACTGGCTGTCTATATATAACCCCTGGCGCTTTTCTTTCCAATGGCATCTCATACATTTTTCCTTTAATTTTACCCTTACCATCAATTGGTTCACCAAGTGTATTAACTACCCTTCCAACAACTCCATCGCCTACATCAATTGAAGCAATCCTTTCGGTTCTTTTTACAGTATCGCCTTCTTTTACAACCTTTGATGGACCCAATAGCACTACACCTACATTGTCTTCCTCAAGATTTAGGACTATGCCCTCCATGCCATTTTCAAATTTTACCAATTCGCCGTACTGTACATTTGAAAGGCCATAAACCCTAGCTATTCCATCACCTACTTGTAGAACGGTTCCAACTTCTGCAAGAGAAGGTCCAATATCTGATCCTGTTAATTGTTTCTTTATAATTGCTGATATTTCAGCTGGTTTTATATCTGCCATAATTTATTGTATTGATGTATTGAAAATTTCTTGCTCTAAATTCTTCAATTGTTGTTTGAAGCTTGCGTCGTATTGCTTGTCCCCGACTTTAAGTATAAAACCTCCTATTAGGTTTTTATCTACTTTATTAGTAAGATAAACATTTTTGGATGTTAAAGATTTTACTTTGGATTTGATTTCTGTAAGTATAGTTTCTGACAACTTAGATGCAGAAATCAAAGTAACATTTTGGTTGCCCATTTTTTCATTATAAAGTTCAACAAAACATTTAGCTACATCATCAAACAAATCAATACGGCCGCTATTCATAATATGATTAAGCAGATTTATTGAATAAGTCGATAAATCAGGGAATACCGTTTTTAGGGTTTCTACTTTGTCTGTTTCTTTTATAACTTTTGAATCAATAAATAGTTTTAACTCCTGTGACTGCTCAAAGGCTTTTTTCACAGAGCTCATATCTTTAAACATTATACTCAAATCATTTTCTGATTTTGTAATGCTCAAGAAAGCTTTTGCATATCTTTTTGCAGCCCTTGTATTATTCATTTGAGTTTAACGTCTTTTATTAATTCTTTAACAATTTTCATTTGTTTATCATCGTCCGAAAGCTTTTCTTTTATAAGCTTTTCAGCTATTTCAATTGAAAGCGTAGCAACTTGTTTTTTAATTTCAGTAACAGCAGCTTCTTTTTCATTTTTGATAGAATCATTTGCATTGTCAATGATTTTTTGGGCTTCAGTTTTAGCTTCGGTTTTAGCTTCTTCCAAAATGGACTTTTTAAGAACACTCGCTTCTTTTAGAATATTATCACGTTCAATTTTTGCTTCTTTAAGTACCTTGTCATTGCTGGCCTTTAATGTCTTTATTTCCTCTCTTGCTTTTTCAGCAGACTCTAGAGCGTTTTTTATACCCTCTTCCCTGTCATTAATTGTATTCAAGATGGGTGTCCAAGCATATTTTTTTAATAGCCATATCAATAACAAAAAGATAACAGTTTGCCAAAAAAACAAACCAATTGAAAATTCTTCAATTAATTTTTCCATAAAAGCTAAAAGTTATTAAAGTGCAAATAAAGCAGCAAAACCAATTCCCTCGATCAATGCAGCAAAAATAATTCCCGCTACCTGTATCTTTCCACTAGCTTCAGGCTGACGACCGATAGCCTCCATTGCTCCTTTTCCAATTTGACCAATTCCAATTCCAACTCCGATTACGACTAGGCCTCCGCCTACTATTAAAGGTATTTCCATAATTATATATTTAATTTAAATTTATTCATTTTAATGTTCAGTTTCACTATGGTCCTCAACAGCAAATCCAAAATATAACGCGGATAACATAGTAAAAATGTACGCTTGTAATAACGCTACTAAGATCTCAATGATTGATATAAAAAATGCAAGCACAAAAGACAAGCTACTTCCAATCCAATTTTGAAAAACAAACATTAATCCAATTAGGCTGTATAATACAATATGTCCAGCTTGAATGTTTGCATATAAACGTATTAGTAGTGAAAAGGGCTTTATGAATAAGCCCAAAAATTCGATTGGTGCCAATATAATTTTTAATGGTATTGGCACACCTGGCATCCAAAAAATATGACCCCAGTAATTTTTATTAGCGGTTAAATTAGTTAATAAGAAAGTTAATAAAGCTAAAGAAAATGTAACAGCTATGTTTCCGGTAACATTAACGCCTAAAGGTGTTAATCCTAGCATATTCAAAAACCAAATAAAGAAGAAAACCGTTAACAGGTAACTCATGTAGTTTTTGTACTTTTTTTGTCCAATTCCAGGAATTGCAATTTCATCTCTAACATATAAAATTATTGGCTCTAAAAATCTGCCTACACCATCAGCAATGCCATTGTTTCTTGAATACGATCTTGCAAGTGAGTTAAATAAAAATAACATCAGAAAGGAAACAAGAAGTATGGTTACAATATTTTTTGTAATTGAAAAATCTAAAGGCTTTTCATTTGTGATTTTACCGTTTTCATCTTTAATTATGTCGCCCTGAGAGTTTGTCTTATAGATTTTATTGTTGTCATAATTCATTCTATAAAAACTTTCATTATCGGCGACAACCTCTTTTCCGTTTTTAAAGTCAGATGATATAAAAAACTTAAGACCATTGTCATATAATATCACAGGTAATGGCAGCTCTATGTAAACTTTTTTTCCATCATCTTTTGTGTATGATGTCAAATAAAAACTGTGAGAGTCTTTTAAGTGATGGGTTATATATTTTTTTATTTCTGTTTTTCTATCTTCCTTTTCGTCAAAAGATTCTGCAGAGAAAGCAGTAAAAAAAGTGAACGTTGAAAATAGTGTTAAAAAGAGAAATTTTTTTGAAAAAAACATTCCAGGTTTACTGTAAAATATATGCCTGCAAAGTTAGAACAATTAGTTAAAAAATAAAGCTATTTATGAAGTTTATTTACTTGTTTATAAACAATATAAAACGCCAAAATGAAGCCTAAAAATGTAAATGAAAATGTAAAAAGCTTTTCTAATTTGCAGTAAGCGTCAAGCCACTTTCCAAGTCTCGAAAACAAGAACATAATAATCCCCATTTCAAAGCTGATTACAGCAAAGACCAATAAAGGATTAGGCTGTTTTTTCAGACTGTGTTTTATTTTCAGTTTTGCTTTCAACAGCTTTTAGCTGTTTACCTGATTTCATGGATATTGAAGCCTCTACTTGGGCGCCTTCCTCAACTGAAAGTTTTCCAGTAATAATATCACCTTGAATTAGAGACTCTGACATAAGGGAAAGAACTTCGGCAACTTCAATTTTACCAGAGGTTGAGCCAGAAATATCAGCATTTGAGCAATTGATTTTACCATTGATTTTACCAGATTTTCCAACAACAATTTTTCCAGAAGTGGTAATATTCCCCTCAACTATGCCATCAATTCTAAAGTCTGCTTCGGAGAAAATATCTCCGACAATTTTTGTCGATGATTCAATAATGTCTACTGAGGGTGATGAAAAAAATTTATTCTCTGCCATGATCTAGTTTTTAATAATATCTAAAGTTTTAAAAATCAGCATATTAATATACTGGGCCGTCGAAAATACAAAATATTTATTGTTTGACAATATTTTTTTGTTTTGAGTGATTGAATCAGCAAACTTTTCAGCTTCTTCAATATTGAGAAAGCCGTATTTGACCGTTAGATATACATTATTTTTATATGGTTCTTTTACAAAATCATACTTTTTTGTTAGTTGTGATTCACTATCCTCAATGTCAGTGTAAACCAGAACATACTCATTATCCTTATATAAAACCTTGTTTTTCTCTATAATATTTTGAACATACTCCACTTTTTTTGAAAAAAATTCGGCCTTTTCTGGATATAAAACACTTATGTTCTTCAACTCTTCGAGATACCTTTCTAACTTGTAAATCCTGCCAAAGATGGTGAGCTTTTGCTCGTACAAGTTAAATCGGAAATCTCTGCTTGCTGACACATTCATTAAAGAATCAATTATATTCAATGCCAGGGAGTATTTGTTTGAAGCAGTTTTTACTTTTATATGGTCCAACAAAGAATCTTTGGTGTTTTCTGGCAAAGTTTTTAGTTGTTGATTTCTAAGAAACTTTGCAAATTGTGAACTCGGATATTTAGAGTTGATAAAATTCTTGATTTCCAGTGCTTTTTTAGGATCATTCAATTCATTTGAAGAATATATTTGGTATAAATAATATTTGCTTTGCAGAAACTCTTTTACTCCTACTTTTCCTTTTAATTCAACTTTAGAAAGCACCTCTTCAGAACTTGTTTTATCATTGAAGTATTCATACAAGTATAGCCCAAGTTTTGAGAAATTTTCATTGGAAATATTTTTTAAACTGTCTTTTTCTCTGGGAGATCTTGGTAGATTATTATAGGATTTTAGCTCTTTAACTGGATTTTGTTTATTCTCATTTTGCAATCCTGTATTCAATGATCCAACAGCGTTGGTTCTCCAATTATCAACATTTGATCGATTCCCCCATTTAATTAAAAAAATTCTTTTCCCGTTTTGGACAGCAAGATTGTTTTCAAAATAAAATGAACTTATATTTTGGCTTGAGATATTTATGTTTTTTTCTTCGAAAGAGTTTGACTTATTCTCTTTATTTATTATTAAATTGATTTCTGCATCAGAAAACTGACTCATATAAATTAACGAGTCAATATCTTTATTTTGTTTAACTAAATCTGCAATTAAATTTAACTTGTCTCTTTGATCATTTAAAGTAAGGTATGACTTTGAGTTAGGGTCGTAATATGTAATAAGGGTATCTAAATAGTTTGAAGAAGATAAATAGTTTTTGTTTTTTAACTCTGTCAAATAAAGCTCGTTATATGCATTAGTAAACAAATTTTTATCTTTTTCATTGATTCTAATTGCCTGCTTTAATAGTTTTTTTGCTTTGTCGTATTCGTTTGTTTGAAGTAGTTTTTTTGCGCTGTAAAAATTAATTCTAGGAACCTGTCCAAAGCTTCTTAAATCGGAGCTCAGTTTTGAAAAGTCTTTTTCATTTGATGCTTTTTTAAGATTTAAATTAAATAGCTTCGAATTTATAACCAGTCCTGAAGCCTTATTCTTGTGTAAACTAATTGTTTTTGTAAAATAAACTTTTGCTGAATCTTTATAGCCTCTGTCCATGTAAACTTGTCCAATTATAAAACTAGACCTTGCATTCTGATTCTTATCTTTCGAAAATGCAATAGACTTTTTTAAATTAAAAATTAAAGAGTCGTAATCTTTATAAGTATAGTTAATCTCTGATTTTGCTAAATATAGTTTTGATTTATTTTCATTTGAAATGGACTTTTTGTTTATTGCTTTGTCAATTATTGAAATTGCCAAGCTTTTCTGTCCTAAATTCGAGTTAATGAGTGCTTTCCAAAAAGTTGCTTCGTACCAAACATTGGATGTATTTTCTTGTTTAGTTATATAATTGAATGCTTGTAAAGAAGAAATGAACCTTTTGTCATAAAATCTAGATTTACCTAAAAGCAAGTAGGCATTGTTAATGTAGTCCGAATCTATATTGTTATCATTTCCAAATCTTTGAATAACTTTTATCGCTTTTTCCTCCGATCGAGTAAAATTTTTTGTTGGATAGTCTGATTCCAGTTCTAATACATTGTTTCCTACGATTGGAGGCAAAACACCCCAATAATTTTCAAAGTATAGATCTTCAAGCTTTTTAACCCCTTCATCTAGAAAAAGATTACCATTATACAGGATGTTATATTTAGCCTTTATTGGTTTCAAGGAAATCACAGGTTCTTTTTTTGAAGAGCAAGAAATAATTATTACTGTAGAAAAAATAAGCCCTAGTTTCTTATACATCTGTATTAATTATAAAATATTTCATATAATTGCACGAATATGGCAGACACTACAAATGTAACAGTAATTTTAGATGATGAAAAACATGAGTTTGTAATGGATTCTGATAAAACCATCTTAGATGGTGCTTTAGAAAACGGAATTGATGCTCCACACTCATGTCAAGGTGGTATTTGTACAACCTGTATTTGTAAGGTTGTATCAGGCAAGGCTCAAATGGAGGATGAATATGCGCTTTCTGATGAGGAGCAAGACGAAGGGTTTGTGCTTGCTTGCATTTCAAAACCATTAAGTGGTGAAATAACAATAGATTTTGATGATGTCTAGCGGTTTAAATTGCTCTCAACTCTTGCTAAAACTTCATTATAGCTTATAGATCTCATTGCATCTTCATAACCCTTAAGTTCCTTGTTGCCATAAATAGAATTTGGAACCAAAGGATACTTTTCTCTATCAACACAAAGTTGGTTTTCTGGGTCTGAATTAAAAGTTGTGAAACCAGTGTAAGGATGAGTTAGTCCCCACATGGTAATAACAGGTATGTTGTAAATGGATGCTATATGACCATTGGCAGAATCCATTGAAACCATCAAGTCTAAATTTGAAATTATTGCAATCTCATTTTCAAAACCACCAAAACTTGAACAAGAATAAACATTTTTAAATGCTTGGGACCACTTTTCAATTATACCCATTTCAAATTTTCCAAATCCAAATAAAAAAACCGTATGTTTTTGATCTAGAAAACCAACTATTTTCTGCATCAAATCTAAAGGATAAATCTTTGTTAAATACTTGGCAAAGGGAGCAATTCCTATAATTTTTCTATCATTAAGTTCAATCTTTTCAGTATTTAAATTAAAATTTTTTGAAGGCGGAAAAGAGTGGTCTCTGGTTAGGTCAATGTTAAACCCTAGTTTATTAAACACTTCTTGATAATTAAAATGAACTGATGTTAGTGGTTTGAATATTTTATTTTTTTTTCGTGTCAGAGCTTTTCTTTCATTTCGTTTTTTGTCAACAGAAACTACATTATGAAATGATAGTTGAAATAAAAGTTTTAGGACCCTAGTTCTTAATACATTGTGAAGGTCAGCAACTTTAGTTGGATTTGTTTTTTTCAAATCTTTAAACAACCTTAAAAGCCCAAAAAAACCTCTATGTCTATTTTTAAAATCCGCCTCAAAAAATGTAATGTTGTTAAATTCTGTGAAAAAAGGAGCGAACTTTTTTCTTGTTACAAAAATAAATTTTTCATTAGGGTACTTTTTCTCAAGACATCTGAGAACAGGGATTGTCATAACGACATCCCCCATTGATGAAAATCTAAAAATTAATGTTTTTTTTTCATTAATCATTTTGTGAGTAAAGCTCTGGATTTAGAGATTCATCATTATACATTTTCATTTGCTTATAGGTTGCTATTCTTACTTTTCCATTTAATATATTATCAAATAATTGATCAATTGCTGTGGATAAGTTTACTTGTTGTTCCATTAAAATATTTAGTTTTACTGAGCATTTTTTTCGATGATTTTCAGATGCAGAATTTCTTTCAGCCTCCTCTTTCATGTGATATATTTTTAAAGACAAAATAGANAACCGATCAACAGCCCATGCTGGTGTTTCTGTATTTAAAATTGTGTTTTTTTCGAGTTTTTTATTCGAAAATTTTTTGAAAAAATAATCATCTAATTCTTCAACCATTTCAGTCCTGTCTTGGTTGCTAGAATCGATCCTCCTTTTGATTTTTAAAGCTTCGTAAGGTTCAATGTTTGGTTTTCTTATAATATCCTCTAAATGCCACTGAACCGTATCAATCCAACACTTATCATAAATTATTTTTTCAAGTGATGAAGAGTCTTTAAATGGATTTTTTTTTTGCGCGTCTACAGAGTTCACCTTGTGATAATCGTCAATCGCTATTTTAAATACTTTATTACAAGTTGAACTTACTGACATTTATAATTAAATATATAAACAATAAACAAAATTAGATTAAATTTGTATTGTATTTAATATGGAAGTTAAAGATTTATTTGCTGCAATTGAGTTTCTGTTCGTAGAGGTTTTATTTATTCCTTTTGATTTTATTCGCTTGGAGATCTCTAATTGGCTTTTTCAGAATGCAATCAATTTTTCTCTCATACTAGTTATCAGTGGTGCTCTTATTTATTGGACACTCCAGTTGTTAAAGTTTGATAAGTCTGGTGAAGAAAATAAAGATGTGACGGCCCACTCTTTCCTATAAGTCAAAACCAATATCTTTACGAAAAGTCTTACCTTCAAAATCTATTTTAGAAATTGTATTGTATGATTTTCTTAGTGCCTCCTTCATTTTAGGTGCAGATGAAACAATTGACAGCACCCTTCCTCCATTAGTGTGTATATTATTGTCTTTTTTTATTGTTCCAGCATGAAATATGGTGCTTTCGGAAACTTTATCAAGGCCTGTTATTAGTTTTCCTTTTTCATATTTTTCAGGGTACCCCCCAGATGCTAAGACAACATTTGTATAGGTTTTCATGTCAAAATGAAAGTCTATCTTATCTAGGGTTTGGTTTTCGCAACAAGTTAAAACATCTACAAAATCATTTTTTAATCTTGACAAGACCACTTGTGTTTCGGGGTCTCCCATTCTAACGTTATATTCAATAACGTATGGCTCATTTTTAACATTTATCAAGCCAATAAAAATAAACCCTTTATAATCTATATTCTCATTTTTAATTCCCTCAACAGTTGGTTTTATAATTTTATCCTCAATTTTTTGCTTTAATTTTTTATCTAGAAATGGCACGGGTGAAACTGAACCCATCCCACCAGTGTTAAGTCCTGTGTCTTTTTCACCAATTCTTTTGTAATCCTTTGCATATGGTAAAACTTTGTAATTTTTTCCATCAAATAAAACAAAGCATGACATTTCAATTCCATCTAAAAATTCCTCAACAACAACAGTCTTTGACGATTCTCCAAACTTACCAAGAAGCATATCCTCGAATTGGGTTTTTGCTTCATCTAATTCATCTATTATTAGCACACCTTTACCGGCTGCGGGACCATCTGCTTTCAAAACATAGGGTGGATTAATCGTTTCTAAATATTTTAANCCTTCTTGNATTTCAGCNTGCGAAAATGACTTATATTTCGCTGTTGGTATGTTGTATTTCGCCATAAAGTTTTTAGCATAATCCTTACTTCCTTCTAATTGCGCCCCTTTTTTTGAAGGCCCAATGACTGATGTTTTTTTAGTGCTTGGATCATTTTTTAAAAAATCCTGTATCCCGTTAATCAAGGGGATTTCTGGGCCAACTAAAACCATATCAATTTTATGTTCAACTACTTTAGATTTGATAAATGCTAAATCTTCCTTTTCTGTATATATGGGCGTGGAAAATTCTGCTGCGCCAGCATTTGGGTTTATTGAGAATAATTTAATGTCTTTCTTAGATTGGTTTAATTTCCAGATGAATGCACTTTCTCTAGCTCCAGAACCAACGATTAAAATATTCACAAACTAAAATTAAAGCTTAATTTTTAGATTCTGTTTTTTTAATGTACTTATTTAAACCTGTAACAAATTCTCTATTGTTTGATAATCTTGGGACTTTATTTTGCCCCCCTAATTTACCTATAGATTTCATGTATTTCTTAAATGATCCTGTTGGCACGTTAACCACTTTTAGTGGTTGTAAAACCTTTCCATCTACCAAGTCCTTGTAATATATATTTTGATTCTTCATTTCAGAATCAACAATTTCTGCAAATTTNTGACCAGGATTAGTGCCTTTATCAAATTCGATCCACCACTCGTGGTGAGGCAAGTCCGGTTTTGAAACATCAATCATTGGTGCTACAGTAAACTCTTTGACCACAAGTTTGGTTTTACCAATTGCAAACTTTATACTTTGCTCCACCTCAGAGGAAATGACATGCTCTCCAAAAGCTGATATATAGTGTTTATATCTCCCTGTTACAATTATTTTTGGTGGATTAATTGATTTGAACATAACGGTATCACCCGTATTATAGGCCCACAAACCTGCGTTTGACGAAATTATCATTACGTAATTTTTATTAAGCACAACCTGAGAAAGATTCAGTCGGTTCGGGTGTTTTTTTTCAATCTGATCAATCTCTACAAACTCATAAAAAATTTCAGAATTATACTGCAAAAGAAGTGAGGGGTCATTCTGATCATTTTGGTATGCAAAAAAACCCTCTGATGCAGGATAATATTCAATTGTATTAATTTTTCTACCAATGAGTTTTAAAAAAATTCTTTTGTATGGCTCAAAATTTACTCCGCCGTATACAAATAACGAGAGGTTCTTAAACAAATCAATTACTTTTTTTTCTTTTTTATTGTTCAACAGCCTCTCCAAATACATCTGCACCCATGATGGTATTCCTCCGATTACTCTTAAGTCCTTATCGCATGTCTCTTCACATATAGCGTCAATTTTTGACTCCCAATCATCTATTGAATTGGTCTTCATTGTTGGTAGGTTTCTGGATTGTAAATACTTTGGAACATGATGGGCTACTATGCCTGATAGTCTTCCAATTAGAATTCCGTTCAAGTTTTCCAGTGCTGGTGAACCTTGAATAAAAATATTTTTTCCATTTAAAAACTCGCTATCACCAGTTTGTTTAATATAAAAGAGTATCGCATCTCTTGAGGAATTTATATGAAAAGGCAAAGATTCTTTTGTTATCGGAATAAGTTTTACCCCACTTGTTGTTCCTGATGTTTTGGCTAAATATTTTGGCTTTCCTGGCCAGAGTATATTTTCTTTACCTTTCTGAATATCTTTTACATATTTTTTAATAGATTCATAATCTCTGATGGGTACCATGTTTTTAAAATCCTCATAATTTGAAATAGTGGTGAATTTATGATCTCTACCAAACTTTGTGTTTGCTGCTTTTTTAATCAGCCTAAGCAGGGTGTCATCTTGGATTTTGATCGCTTTTGTATAAGTTTTTTGAATTTTACTAACCCTAAAATGAGCCACAATCTTTGCAATAAGACTAATCATAGGCTATTAAAAAACAATAAAGTCCTCAGGATTGATTGGACCATTTGAATCCCACAACTCAAAATGAAGGTGGGGTCCGCTTGTTAGTTCACCTGTATTTCCTGAAAGAGCAACCACTTGACCCTGTTTTACATAATCCCCTGTTTTAACTTTTGATAGGTAATTGTGTTTATAGATACTGGTTAGTTGATCTCTGTGATATACAATAACAGTATGTCCAGAGTCAATTGTCCATTCTGACAATAGAACAATTCCGTCAGCTACAGCTTTTACTGGTGTTTGTTCTTTTAAAACAACATCTACTCCAAAATGCTTAATGGACATGTCAAATGATTCTATAATTATCCCTCTAACTGGCGCAGACATTTCTAAATTTAGTTTTTGGGTTTCAGACTCAATAACATTAAACTTGTCTTCTCTTTCAACAATTTTTCTTAGAATTGAATCTTCAGCTCTCAGGCTCATGTCTAACTCCGAAAGATCTACACTAATCCGTTGACTCTCATTTGTATAAATGTTCTTGTATTCTTCTCCATTTATTGTTTTGAAAACAGCTTCAAGGTAGTTTTCGTTTGTAGACAACTGATTGATTAAAGAGTCTAATTTTTCTAGGTTGTTAATTGCCTGTACTCTCATTTTTGTTGTGTCATAGCCTGGGATATATTCGCGGACAGGCGTAAAAAAAATAATAACAGTTGTGATTGATATAATAATTAACGAGATAAATGTGCCTATTAAAAAAACGTTGGACCTAGAAAGTTTGAGAGAAAATTTTTCTTCATAGGTTTTTTCCTCCTGAATGACTAGCCTGTAATTTTTAGGATCCTTCTTTCTTGTGCTCTTTTTTTTTGAATTTTCCATCTAGAACAACAAATATAACAAACAGTAAGTTTTGCATTACAATCAATGAAAGAGTAAATTTTATTTTTAAATTAGCACTAAATATCTAGTATGAACTTATATTTACTATATGCAATTGGACCTTGGCAAATAATTATTATACTACTAGTTGTTCTCTTATTGTTTGGCGGGAAGAAAATTCCTGAGTTAATGGGCGGTTTTGGCAAGGGAATAAAAGAATTTAAAAAAGCAACCAAAGAAGAGGAAAAAGAAGAAAGCAAAGACGATTCTAATTAAATTCTTTTTTAAGCTTTAATGACTTAATAATTGCTTCTAATTCAATAATATTATCCCTTTTTCTTTTTGAGGGTGCAAACACAAATCCTTCGACAAAAAGAACTCTATCATTTAATTTGTCTTCAATCAGATAATTTAAAAAAGGGCCTCCCATAAAATCTCCTTTCACCTCCCATGTTCCTCTGGTTTCAAGCATTTTTATTCCATAATAGTTTACCTTTTTTTGATAAGGTAAATACTCTTTTTCACTAATCATAAAACTTTCTGGATTTCTACCTGGCAAGAAAACTTCACCAATGGAATCTCTTAGCTTTATTAGGTTTGGAATGTTATAGTCAAAAATGTTTTTTTGGCTGGGAAGTTTTGTTACAATTATGTTAGAGTGCCCTTTTTGAATTTGTTTTTGATACCAAATAAAGTTTTTGTCTTTTTTGTATAAACTATACGCAGATGGCATTTTCATATTTATTAAAAAATCATCCATAGCCTTTGTGTCTTTTAAAGGGGATTTTAGAATTCTTCTTTTACTTTCTTCAATCTCACCATTTGTGAATTTATTGATTGCTTCTTTTTTGGATTTATCGATCTGCTCTAATATGGATTTTATACTGTTCCCTTTTATCTCGAGGTATATTTGTGGTCTTGCATATTTATCAACCTCAAAAAAGAATTCTGGGTTAGATTTTTTATTAATAAATATAATGTTGCGGCTTGATCTTGAAAAACCACTAAATGCTTCATAAGGCATTTGTTTTAATGTGAATCTTTCTTCTATTTGTGGAAGCCCCTCATATTCATCTGCGTATAAATTTCTTATTTTATCTCCAATTGTGTTGTTCCAGCTGTCATTATCAACTACAACTGTTATTGAATTAATTCGTGCAGATGACTCTGGTTTGTAAACAACTTTATTGTCCTCACAAGATTGAAGAAAAAAAACAACATATATGACAACTAAGTATTTTTTCATTTTTTAAGCGCACTAATTCCTGGTAAAATCTTGCCCTCTAAACTTTCAAGCATTGCTCCGCCACCAGTTGAGACATAGCTTACTTCATTTTCAAGTTTAAACTTCTTAACCGCTGCAACCGAGTCTCCCCCACCCACCAATGAAAAAGCGCCACTTTTCGTGCTTTTTGAGATGGCTGTACCTATTTCTTTGGTTCCTTTGGAAAAGCTTTCAAGTTCAAAAACACCAACCGGACCATTCCATAAAATGGTTTTTGAGGACATAATAATTTTTTTNAANTTTTCTAATGATTTAGGNCCTGAGTCTAAGCCTTCATATTCATCGGNAATAGAGTCAATGGCAAATATTTTTGATTCTGCTCCTTCTTTAAATTCTTTTGCACAAACGACATCAANNGGTAAGTGAATTTTTGTGTTTTTTTGTTCTGCAAGCTCAAGAATACTCAATGCTTTTTCTGTCATTGAGTCCTCGTGTATTGATGATCCAATTTTTCCTCCTAAAGCTTTGATAAACGTGAATGACATTCCTCCGCCGATTATTATGTCGTCGACCTTGTCAATTATATTTTCAATAATCGGGATTTTTGATGAAATTTTCGAGCCCCCTAAAACAGCAAGGATTGGAGAAGCTCCATTGTTCATTACTTTTTTTAAAGCAAGAACTTCCTTTTCAAGTAGCTTTCCAAAAAACTTGTTTTCAAAATATTTTGCAACAACCGTGGTCGAAGCGTGCGCTCTGTGCGCTGTTCCAAAAGCATCATTCACGTAGCAGCTTGCATGCTGGGACAGCTTTTTGGAAAACCTCTCATCACCCTGGGTTTCTTCACTATAAAAACGAAGATTTTCCAACAACAAAACCTCACCCATCAATAATTTTTGAGACATGTGCTCCGCTATTGGTCCAACACAATCAGTACAAAATTTAGTTTCTATTTTTAAAATCTTGTCAAGTTCTGATTTAATTTGAATTAATGAAAATTGATCTTCGAAACCATTGGGTCGCCCAAGATGACTCATTAATATACATGCTCCACCATCCTTAATTATTTTTGAAATGGTTGGAACAGCAGACTTAATTCTTGTTGTATCAGTAACCCTTCCTTTTTCAAGAGGAACGTTGAAATCAACCCTAATGAGCACTTTTTTTTCTTTAAAATTAAAATCATCGATGGTTCTCATAATAGCTTCAAATATATGCTATTTGTTAGTTTTAAATATTAAATTTAGTGGATAATGGAAATCAAAAAAATAAGCGACGAACTNGANAGAATTGTTGAGTCCAAAAGAATTCCTAATGCATTAATTTTTGAGACTGATGGGCTAAACTCTGAATTGGAAATGTCTTTAGAGTTTGCCAAAAAAATACTTTTATCTAATGAGCAAAATCCTGTGAATCAAAATAAGATTGTAAAAGACCTANACTCTCTTTCATATCCAGATTTACACATCGTCTTTCCAATACCAATCTCAAACAATAAAAAAAAGGATCTTTATGATTACCATTATAAAACCTGGTCTGAAATGGCGCTAAAAAACAATATGAGGGTGTCTTTATCGAAGTGGAAAGAGACAATTTCATATGGGAATAAACAACCAATAATAAACATAGATTCTGTAAGATCTGTAATCAAAAAATTAGCAGTTTCTTCTTTTCATTCTAATTTTAGGATTATAATTTTCTGGATGGCAGACAAAATGAATGAAGAGGCATCCAATATGTTGCTCAAAACAATTGAAGAGCCTGGACATGAAACAGTCTTTATATTATTGACAGAAGACATTAGAAAACTATTGCCAACTATAGTTTCAAGATGTCAGGTTATTGGAAGCGGTGGAATAAATAAAAAAAGAACTGGAGCTCTTGAAAATAATGAGTTTGAAGCCCTTTTTAGTGATCTTATGAGAAATGCCTTTCAGGCAAATAAAAACTCTAAAAGTTTGGCTCAACTTATAAACTGGTCTAGAATTGTGGGTAAAATGGACAAGCAGGATGCCCAGGGTTTTTTTAAATTTTCGATTGAGCTTTTAAGGCAGGCTTATTTAAAAAACATTGAAATTGAAGAGCTTGTATCGTTTAAACCAACAACAGAATTTAATTTTGATGCATTTTCAAAATTTATCACAAAAAACAACATAGAAGAATTAAGTTCAGGATTTGAGAGCGCAATTTACGAATCGAGCAGAAACGTGAAGCTTTCAATGATAGCCACAGACATTGCTTTTAAAACAACAAAACTCATACATGGGGGTTAAAAAAAACAAAAAAGATAAAAACAACAAACTGTATAAGTATGTTGTGATATATATAGGAACTGCTTTTATGATGGTTTCACCATTTTTTATTGATTCAAATGAGGGAAAAATTGGGATGCTGATTGGCCTTGCGCTCATTACAATTCAAACACAAAAAACAAAACAATACAATCTATCTTTACTCAATTTGGTTGGTTTTTGTGGATATCTATTTTCATTGATCAAAAACCTTTAGCTGTTTTGTTGTATTTACAACAATTTGTGTTTAGAAAAACTTGTATACTTTGCGTTTAAGGCTGATTAAAGGTTTTTTAGGGTTATGGTTTAATTCGGTCACGAAAACAGTGTAAAAGGCTTATTAGTTCGTTTTTTCAAAAATAAATATGTTTGAGCTATATTCTTTGGAGAACATAGCTAGTAAATTGGAAAGAACACCAATAAAAAAACCAAATAAATAATACATTCTAGTTCCTTTATATTTTTCGGATAGAATCGAAACATAAATTGAATCTAAGATCATTGGTTTTGTTGACAAGTGTTTAAACCCGTATTTTTCTACGGTTTGTAAAATACCTTTTTTATTATAGTGAACCCTGTGTCTAGGCACATCATACGCGGCCCAAAAAGTTTTATAATATTTTGAATCAAAAGAATCATGGTTTGGCAGCGCCACAATGAGTATTCCTTTATCTTGTAAATTTTTTCTAGACAAAATTAAGGTTTGGCTAATATCATTAATGTGCTCAAGTGAGTGCCAAAATGTGATAACATTAACCGGTTTTGAAACAGACTCAAGCTTGTCATAAACCTTTATGTTCTTAGAGATTAATTCTTTTTGAACAGAATGTATAAGTTCCACCCCGTAAACTTCAAAACCTCTTTTTTTTGCAGACAAAAGAAACTTGCCTCTTCCACAACCAAAGTCCAATAGTTTGTTTTTATCTTTTAATAATCTTGACACAAGNNTTNTTTTTCTNAAAACCATAAATNTTGANGAGAGATCATAAAGGANAGANAGANCCGATTTNGAGCTACTGTGTGAGTAGTAGTTTTTTGAATCATAATAACGCNNTAGATCATGGGTNTTTNTTTTGGGTAAGGTGGTGAGCACTCCTTTTGAAACCTTTTTTATTTCAAAACTTTCNCCTGTCAAAAAATGGTCTTTAANTATCATTTTTAANTTTTGTTTCACGTGAAACAATTATCTGCCCATAAAAACCAGCATNGCGCTTATGTCTGCGGGCGAGACACCGCTNATCCTAGATGCNTGAGATAGNGANACGGGNTTAATCTTGTCTAGTTTTGACTTTGCTTCAGACGACAAACACTTNAGTCTNGAATAATCAAAATTTGTTGGTATAGAAATNTTTTCTAANGCNTTTANTTTTTCTGCATTTGAACTCTCTTTGTCAATATACCCAGAATATTTGACCTGAATTTCTACCTGTTCTATAATTTCATCTTTTACATCATTGTCTATTATGTAGTTTGAAACAGCTTCAATTGATGATATGTCGCTAAACGAGATCTGAGGCCTAGAAAAAAGTTTAAAAAGTTTCATAGACTGAGATATGGGAGAGGAGCCTTTTTTGATAAGTATATCATTTATTTGCTCAGGCTTGATGCTTAAGTTTTTAATAAAAACCATCATATGTTCTGTTTTTTTCTTTTTTGATAGAACAATAGATAGGCGGTCGTTTGACGCCAAACCTATATTATTTGACAACTCAGTCAAACGAAGGTCTGCGTTGTCTTGCCGCAAAAGCATTCTAAACTCTGCCCTTGATGTAAACATCCTGTAGGGCTCTTCAGTTCCTTTAGTGATTAAGTCATCAATTAAAACCCCAATATAAGCTTCGTTCCTTTTTAAAATAAATGGGGCTTTGTTAGAAATCTTGAGTGAGGCATTTATTCCTGCCATGAGACCTTGAGAAGCAGCTTCCTCATACCCAGTTGTACCATTTATTTGTCCCGCAAAGAAAAGGCCATCAACGAGCTTGGTTTCTAATGAGTGTTTAAGCTGTGTAGGAGGGAAATAATCATACTCAATGGCGTAACCAGGTCTAAAAAATTTAACATCTTCAAACCCTGGAACTGATTTTAAGGCTTTGTACTGAACTTCTTCTGGCAATGAAGTTGAGAAGCCATTTACATAAACCTCAACAGTGTTCCATCCTTCTGGCTCTACAAATATTTGGTGCCTGTCTTTTTCAGAGAAACGGCTAATTTTATCTTCAACAGACGGACAGTATCTTGGCCCAACACTTTTAATTCTTCCATTAAACATTGGGGATCGATCGAAACCTTCTCTTAGAAGATCATGAGTTTTGGGGTTAGTATACGTAACATAACAGCTTCTTTGTTTCGAGAGTGTTGGCGAGGAGGGGAGATAAGAGAATTTACCAGGGTTGATGTCGCCTGGTTGCTCTTCCATTTTGTTATAATTAAGGGTCCTTCCATCCACCCGGGGTGGTGTCCCTGTCTTCATTCTTCCAGAGACAAACCCCAAAGAAGTTAAGTTTTCAGTAATTCCAAATGAAGCTTTTTCACCAACTCTACCTCCGCCAAATTGTTTTTCTCCGACATGGATTAGACCGTTTAGGAATGTTCCATTGGTTAGTATCACTGTCTTCGATTTAATCTTTAAGCCTAGTTGTGTAACAACACCTTTGATCGTTTTGTTATCGACAATTAAACCAATAACCGAGTCTTGGTAAAAATCTAGATTGGGGGTATCCTCTAACAATTCTCTCCATTTTTGAGAAAACATCATTCTGTCTGATTGAGCACGTGGGCTCCACACAGCTGGTCCTTTTGACTTGTTCAACATTTTGAACTGTATGGCTGAGTAATCTGTTACAATTCCGCTATAACCACCAAGAGCATCAATTTCCTTTATTATTTGACCCTTCGCAATTCCGCCCATAGCAGGGTTGCAAGACATTTGTGCAATGTTTTGTAGGTTCATTGTGATAAGCAGGGTTTTAGAACCCATGTTTGCCGCTGCAGCTGCTGCTTCACTTCCAGCGTGACCGGCGCCAACCACTATTATATCATACTCTTCATTAAACATACTAGACTTGTTTCACGTGAAACATCTTTAGCGCATCTGTTTCTTTTTGCGACATAATTAGTTTCTCTTTTTCTGTTTTGTCATTATATCCAATAATGTGAAGCAAACCATGAACCATAACTCTTTTTAATTCTTCGTCAAAACCTACAGCGTATATTTTTGAGTTATCCATAACCCTGTCTATGCTAATAGCAATATTACCTGATATTTTATCGCCTTCTAATTCCCCAAAGGTGATAACATCAGTGAAATAATTGTGTTTAAGGTATTTTTTATTCATAACTAAGAGCTCTTGGTCGCTTACAAATGAAAACACCAAGTCATGGATCAAACAATTTTCAGCAGCAGCAACATCGACAAGCCACCTTGAAAAAGCTCCATGGTTTTCGATCTTGAAATCTGTATTGTAAACAAAATCAATCACTTAAAAATTTTNTGCAAATATATAAGGTCCAAGCATATTATAAAAAAGGTNCATGATTTTATATATTTGCCATGTGAAAGACTTAAAATACTTGGCAGCCTACACAATTCCTTTGGCATGTGTCATGTCCTTCTTGTCTAACGGAGTTCTTACTTACTCTGCAGTCATATATGCGTTTGTTGTAATTCCTGTTATGGAATTGATTGTAGGTGAAGATAACGTAAACCTAAGCGAGGAAGACATAAAAAGCAGGGGTGTAAATAAAATTTTTGACATAATGCTTTACATGAANGTTCCAATAGTTTACTCTATGATTTTTTGGGGGTTTTATATAGTGGCAAACAACAATTACACGGTTTTTGAAATTGTTGGAATTACACTTTCGGGTGGTGTTCTCCTTGCTACAAACGCAATCAATGTTGCTCACGAATTGGGACACAGATCATCTTTATTTGAAAAAACCTTATCCAAAACACTATTACTGCCGTGTCTTTATATGCACTTCTTTATTGAGCATAACTTTGGGCACCACACAAATGTNGGTACNCCNAAGGATGGGGCATCAGCAAGATACAAGCAAAGTGTCTACGGTTTTTGGTTTACATCTGTAACAAAACAATACATAGACGCCTGGATAAAACAAAAAGAGCTTCTAAACCGCTCTAAATCAGCGTTTTATTCAATTAAAAATGATATGCTTTGGTATTTGGTAATTCAGTCTCTCTACCTGTTTGGGGTCTGGTTTGTTTTTGGGAGTGCGGCGTTAATTTTTTGCATATGTATAGGATAAATTTTCAGCTATTAGTAATGACATTGATGCTCGAGCTTACAAATCCATAATATGTTAATTATGGTAAGTGATTTACTATGAAAACATTTTACACATGAACTTGCATATTTAAATGAAAATGATTATCATTTTAAAATATCTCGTTATTTTTTTATGCTAGGTTTTAAAAAATTTGTTTCAAGTTACATTTATAAGAAAAAAGGATATATCCGAAATTCCCTTATAGCTTTTACGGCATTATTCTCAATAACTACAAACGTTGCCTTTGCTGAAAGTAAAAAATA